>Ga0316205_10000912_pt1 | contig 42891 bp, 36 predicted proteins | sample 3monthpyrite_MG_FD_204941 | JGI IMG/M metagenome (GOLD analysis project Ga0316205, IMG submission 204941) | Microbial mat bacterial communities from mineral coupon in-situ incubated in ocean water Damariscotta River, Maine, United States -... | ecosystem: Environmental > Aquatic > Marine >...
AAAAATTGAATAATCGACCACGCAAAACATTAGATTTTAAAACACCCAACGAAATGTTTAGTAAACACTTTGATTTTACACAATCAAAATTAAATCAACAGGTTGCACTTCAGAGTTGAATCCGCGTTTTGTTTAGTGTCGTTTTTTCTTCCATTTAAGAACAAATTGGTTAAAATGTAATACCTGATTCCTAATGAAGCATTTGGTATGATCCGACCTCATCATTGTTTATTATCGATTTGTTTATTTTTCACGGCTTGTAGCGAAACGCCTGGCGAAAAGGCTGCTGGAGAAAATACCAAGCAGAAAAAACCTAAGATACATTTAGTAAAGACCGCTCCAGTAATATTATCTAAAACGGGTCTATCGCAAACGCACACTGGCAGCTTACGGTCACATAAAGAAGTAAAAATATATAATCAGGAAGAGGGTAAAATTATATCTTTGCCTTATTATGAGAGTGATCAAGTTAAAAAAGGGCAAGTTATTGCAAAACTGGATGATAACCTACTCCGAGCTCAACTTTCTCGAGTTAAAGCCAATTTAAGAAAAGCCGAAAGTGAATTAACAAGGATAAAAAGTCTTCGCAAGGAATCTTTTTTAAGTGAAGAAGAATTAATTAATGTTGAAACTGAGCTTGCGCTAGCAAAAGCAGATGAGACAATACTAAAAACTCGCCTTAGTTATGCCAATATAGCAGCGCCATTTAATGGTGTCATTTCTCAACGTCTCAGTGAAGTGGGTAACATCGCTGAACGCTTTACACATTTACTAACCTTATCAGATCCAAGTTCATTGATTACTCAAGTTAATGTCTCTGGGCTTTTATTAAATCATATTAAGCTGGGTGACATCGCTCAGATACAAATTGATGCACTCGGTAAACAACAATATGCTGGTACGGTAAGAAGGATTCATCCTACATTAAACCCAATTACACGTCGTGGCACTATTGAAATTGAAGTGTCACCGGTTCCCAAAGGCGCGCGAGCTGGCCAACTATGCCGTGTAGAAATTAAAACACAGGCAACGGAGCGACTATTAATACCTTTATTTGCTTTGCGTAGAGATCCAGAAGGTGAGTATGTTTATATTGTAGATGATGACCTTATAGCCAAGAAAGTATTAGTCACATCAGGTTTGCAAATAGATCAGAATGTGGAAATATTGTCGGGTCTAAAGCCAGGACAACAAGTCATTGTTAAAGGTTTTCTCAGTCTTAAATCTGGAAAAAAAGTAAAGTTGGTTAATCAAGCAAAGCATAACAATGAGGTGAAGCGGGAATCGCATGAGCAATAGAACTGCCCAACTTGGTAAAAAACTATTAGCCATCAGAAGTGGTGGATTAGCGGCTTGGTCTATACGACACCCAGTGGGAGTAACTGCAATTGCGTTGGCTGTAGTGATATTGGGTTTATTTGCACTCAGCCGTTTATCCATTGATTTATTACCCAATATTATATACCCGGATGTGCGAGTACGAATCATCGATCCTGGTGTGCCAGCGAAGGTAATGGAAGATCGTATCACTCGTCAATTAGAAGAGCAGTTAGCGATTACTGAAGATGCGATTAGTGTTCAGAGCAGTACTTCTCAAGGGTTGACCACTGTTGATCTATCATTCGAGTATGGAAAAGATATCGATATTGCCCTGCGAGATGCTAGCACTCGCTTGGATCGTGCTAAACGTTTTCTACCTGACACCATAAATCCACCGGTAATTTATAAACGTGATCCGTCGCAAATTCCTGTATTAGAATTAGTAGTCAGTTCTGGGGTGCGTGATGCTATTGAGTTACGAAGTTGGACTGATGATGTTTTACGAAAATGGTTTTTGAATCTACCCGGAGTTGCTGCTGCTGAAGTTGGTGGCGGCATGGAGCGGGAAATTCATATTTTACCTGATCAACAACGCTTATCGGGTGTCGGTTTATCACTGCAGGATATTACTGACGCTATACAGCGTGGTAATCAAGAAGACCCCACAGGGCGATTGCGTATGGCACACCAGGAATTGTCTGGTCGTGTGAGTGGACGGTTAACTTCCCTAGAACAACTTCGTCAAATACCGTTGCGCTTAGAAAATGGTGAAACGATTCATCTGGGTGAAATTGCCAGTATTGTGGATACGCATGAAGATGAACGATTACGAGTGCGAGCCAATGGTGTGCCGGGGGTGAAACTATCGATTCAAAAACAACCAACGGCCAATACGGTGTCAGTGGTGGATGTTGTTCAAACACGGTTGTTGTGGTTGCGTGACCAAGGCATACTACCTGATGATATAGCGCTTACTACGGTTGCTGATCAATCGATTTATATACGTCAAAGTTTAAAAAACTCAAGCTTGGCAGCGGTTAGTGGTGCCTTGCTTGCTATGGCAGTAGTCTATTTGTTTTTAGGCAATATTCGACGCACGCTTATTATTGGCAGTGCAATTCCCATCGCCATAATGGTGACTTTTGTCTTAATGGGCATGGGTGGTTTAACCCTAAATGTGATGACGTTGGGCGGGCTAGCATTGGGTGTGGGTATGTTGGTTGATAATACCATTGTCATGCTGGAAAATATTTACCGACATCAACAACTGGAAGGGGATGTGGATGATGCCGCGGTCAATGCCGCACGTGAAGTAAATAGCGCAATTGTTGCTTCAACTTCAACTAACCTGGCGGCTATATTGCCATTTTTGTTTGTGGGTGGTTTAACAGGGTTATTATTTCAAGAGCTAATTATAACCATATCAGCCGCCATTGCTGCTTCCATGATAATTGCTTTAACACTGGTACCTGCTTTAGCAGGCAAAGTAAAATCTGGTCGCCCAAATTTTATTAGAAAAATCATTGATCGATTATTGTTTAGCTTACAGAACTTATATGCTCGACTGACAACACAAATATTACGAGCGCCATGGTTGATTGTATTGATGTTTATCGGCGCTTTGTTTTACACCTATCCAACCTTTTTTAGTGGTAAACAAATCTTTCTCCCCAAATTAGATGATGGACGAATCAGTGTGCGTGTGAATACTGACCCTGGTGTTACCTTGAATGAAATGGATGAAAGTGTAAAACGTCTGGAAGCGCTGTTTCAACAACAACCAGAAACAGAAACTGTATTTACGTTGGCGGGTGGGTTTATTTTCGGTAGAACAGAGCGAGAAGCACCTAACCGAACGACAATGACGGTGCAATTAAAACCAGTGAGTGAACGATCCATTTCGAGCGAAGAGTGGATTAAGCGAATGAAGAAATCCATCGCACAGCAGAAAATAGCCGGTTTAAAGGTTCGCATGAGGCAACGAGGCATTCGAGGCGTGCGTACGAGTAAAGGTGATGATGATATTAGCGTCCGTGTGCAGGGCGAAGATTTGTTAGTACTGACAGAAATTGCCGATGAAATTGTAGATAAATTACGTAGCGTTGATGGGTTACGTAATGTGACTCATTCAAACGAAGAAGATCACTTTGAATTAAATATCAATATTGATAGAGAACGTGCCAGTGCTCTGGGGTTTGATATCACTGATGTATCAAAAGCCATGCAAATTGCGTTGCAAGGAGTCGTGGTAACTGATTTTATCGAGGGAGATAAAGCTTATTTAGTAAGAGTTCGATTACCTCAATCTGAGATAAATTCACCGGAGGATTTGCGTTCGGTTATCTTATTTCCTGCTAAAAGTAATCAACCACCGATATATTTAGGCGATGTTGCCCAAGTATTATTACAAGATGCACCAGCAGAAATTAAAAGGGACAATCAACTTCGTATTGTTGAAGTCAGTGCAACCGTAACAGATGATTCGACCTTGGGTGAGGTTGTATTACAAATGGATGAAGCACTTGCACAAATTGATATTCCAGAAGCTTATACAATTTATGAAGGTGGTGCTAAGCAAGCCTTACAAGAAGGAAAGCAACTCAGTACGACCTTACTTGCGTTGGCTCTATTTTTGGTTTTTGTTGTCATGGCAGTTCAGTATGAATCTTTATTAAACCCATTAGTAATCATTACCAGTGTGCCCTTTGCTGCAATTGGAGTGAGCATGGGTATTACCTGGTTAGAGCTGCCCATTTCAATGCCAGTTTGGTTAGGTATGATTATGTTAGCTGGCATTGTGGTTAACAATACCATTGTGTTGCTAGAGTACATCGAAATATTGCGTGAGAAGGGAATGCAAAAACACGCTGCCATTGTCGAGGCAGCTAAACTCCGATTGCGCCCCATATTAATGACAACATTGACCACAGTAGTTGGGATGTTACCGTTAGCACTAGCACTGGGTGAAGGCTCCGAAATGCTCCAGCCCTTAGCAGTCACCATCACATGGGGATTGAGTTTTTCGATGTTAGTCAGTTTGTTATTAGTCCCTGCGATGTATTCAATTTTTCATGGGTTTGATGGTTTGTTTGTTAAAAAAGTGCAAGAAGCATAACCTAGATCCTTAAATCAATTGACACTTAAAAATATTCTAATAAATATAACTTATTGATATTTTAGGGCAATTTTTGGTTTTTCCAGCTAAAATTATGTTGATTAGAATGTGATCACTTTATGGTATTATTACTCTTAGATATTCCAACAAAGCTCCCATAACTTTGAAATCTCTCACAATTGTTTCTTTCAGGACTAAGAATCCAGAAACTGGAGGTTGCATATACATACTCTTTAATGACTTTATTAGAAGTGTTTTACATGTTATACCTAAAAATGCCGGTATATGATGCATTACAAGATAATCGAAAGTGATATTTTCGAATTCGCAGATTAAAATAAAGACCAATAATAAAGATATTTTCATGAAAGATATTTATGTCATTAAAAACTCTTCCCAAGTAAAACTTCTGAAAATCACATTACTCATTTTTTTGGTCATTGCTTCCGTCAGTGCATGTGGCACATTTCAACAACGAGAAGTCAACAAGTTAAGCACACCTGATCTTGGCGAAGCGCTTCAAAAGCAGATTGACACAACAAAAATAGTTAAACCGCCTTTAGGTATCAGAGGTATGACTCTAATCTATAAACGTATCATTGATGTCTATCCTAATAAACTGAATATCAAGAAGCTATACATCAATGGTTTGCGTGGATTACGCCAATATGATTCTGCGCTAAATATTAAAATCAAAAAGCGCAAAGTTGAAATTGTCTATGATTCAAAAGTTGTAGAATCTTATGACGATCCGTATTGGAAGTCTTATTTTGCCATTAAATGGTTTTACCAGATACTCGGGGATGTTAAAAAACACTCGATCGCGATTGCCAAATTATCGGAACGAGAGATCGAGCTGACTCTCTTAAACAAAAGCCTTCAAAGTATTAGTGATCATGCCGCTTTTTTTGAAACTGCTGATGCTCCCAGAAACTTGGATTTTTCTCTTTTTGGCATTAGTGCTATAGAGTTTAAGAATCAATTAACTATTACGGATGTTACAGATAGAGTTATTGACCTTGTACCTGGTGATATTGTCAAAAGGATTAATGGTGTTGATTATTCGAAAATCGCCTCTGGAAATATTTTGGACTATCATGTTTTTGAGAACAGACCGGTTACGCTTAGTATCCAAAGCCAAAATGATCAAGCACAACGCAGTGTCATCCTGTCTGAAGAGGTTGAGAGTATTCCACCTGCAAGTTTTGATTTGCTTTCCGATGAAATTGCTTATTTCCGAGTTTTTCATTTTTATAATGGTTTAGCTAGCGCGGTTAGATACGAATTGGAACAGTGGCAAACCTCAACAGACAAGCAGCCAAAGGGTTTAATTATTGATTTACGAAGCAGTATTGGTGGTGTTGTTAATGACATTGTTGCTTTGGCTGATGTATTTCTCTCCCAAGGTATTATTGCAACTATTCGCTTGAAAAAAGAAACTGAGGAGCATAAGGCTACACCAACAGTAGCTGGTTTAGACATACCTATTGTTATGTTAGTTGATGTAGGAACAACTGCCGGTGCGGAACTTTTTGTTGCGGCACTCAAAGACAATCAACGTGCCGTGGTGATTGGTAGTAACACTGCTGGACGCGGTATGATCCACACAGTTTTCCCATTACATAATGGCAGCGCATTAATGACACCCAGTGGTTATTTCTATACCTCAAATAACCGGGCAATCGAATATGCGGGTATTCAACCGCATATCTGTACAGCGAACAAAGCTAATACTTCAAATATTAGAGGTTACAGTGCATATTTAGGTAGAAATACTAAATTTTGTCAACGATCTCTTCATTTGAATAAAATTGATGAACCTGATTTGGATTTGGATATTGCTATAGATATTTTGCAGAATATGAGTTCTTCATCAATATAGAAAATATTTGCGATGTGTCTTATGTCATTTCTGAAATGAACAGAGATTATTGTTATATTCAGATGGCTGCTTGGATTCAGAAACGGTCATTTACAGTTATGATGCGAACGGAAATGTGGCTTCTATCACTGGCTTAAATGATAGCTGTGCTTACAGCAATGATGTTTTGGATTACTTGATTGATGATACCCCCTCATCAAGCGGCTATATTACTCACGACTATGATCGTAACGGGAATCGAATGAATAAAAAGCAAAGTATCAGGACACTCGTGATATTACATTGAAATTTTGACTGAGATTTGTACGGAATTCAAATGGGTGTCCTGTTAGTGAGTATATCCCAATACAGATATGAGCTGTGTCACAGTTATTTTATGACTAAGTCGTCAGTTTTAGTTCGTGAAAAGGTTTGTCAGGTTAGATTCACGTTGTGTCAATCAAATCGTGGGTTTTCCAATTATTAGATGTGCTGAGATTGGCGGTGGGTATTAGACCTATATTAAATATCCTTAACATGCGTTTCTGGGTTCATGCTTTATTATTTTATTGAGTTTTTTGCGGCAAATTCTACCTACCTTCGTTTATGTATTTGAGATTGATAATCTTTTATATGTGGGGGAAGTTGTGGGTAAAAAATTTAGAATTGACTTTAATCAAATAGTATTAGGCGCCATTTTTTTAATAATTGGTATTCTTGTCTATCTTTTTCTTAGAAATCCAGCCGATGTGTTTTTTTTACAATGGATAAATTTTGCCGATTACGAGCAATACTATATAAATCAAAGCAGAGGTAGTAATTATTTTATTGGCAGCTTGCCGACATTTATTCATGTGATCTCACTATCTTTATTGACTCTTGGTGTTATCCATTTGCCAAAGAATAAACAGTGGTTAGTTCCACTATTTTGGTTTTCAATAAATGTACTGTTCGAAGCATTTCAATTGATGAGCCATTCACTAAATACGAAATTAAATTTTGAAAATATAGGAATATTTTTGTTTGTTGAAAAATATTTCGTCAATGGAGTATTTGATTGGGCTGATATTCTCTTCGGATTTGTTGGTTTTTTAGCAATTATTATCTATGTGGAAGTTCGTGAGGAAAGAATTGACAGGGTGAATAAATCAATTTTTTGTATGGGGAATGATTTTAAATTTTACTCAGTATTTATGGGAATTATTGGAATTGGGTCGATTATGGGATCAAGTACTGGAGTCGTCGAAGACTATCATCCAAATTATTGGAGTGATCAAAACAACGAACCAGTTTACATGTCTTACTCCGAATTGCGTACATCAATTTATACTGAGGAGGAGAAAAATCTATCAAAAATAGGAAAAATCTATGTATATAAAAATTATCTCCTAGTAAATTCTGAAAATAATGGAGTATTCGTTTACGACAATACTCATCAAAGTGATCCCATTCTGGTTACTTTCATAAATATTCCAGGCAATGTTGATATAGCAATAAAACAAGATATTTTGTATGTAGATAGCTACATTGATCTTGTTGTTATAGATATTTCTGACATACAAAATATTCGTGAGATAGACCGAATTGAAAATGTATTTTTATATAACGCCTATCAAAATATTCCAGATGATATTTATATTGGATATGTTGATGAGGCTCAAGGTGTTGTGATTGGGTATAAGGAGAAGCAAGACAATGACGAATAATAGGTTTTTCTGTGTATTAGTGGTGATGTTATTGTTGTTAACAGCTTGCGCTGAAGGTACAGGTATCTCAGCGACGGGGAATAGTAGTTTAGATAGTGGGACGGGTGGATCCATGGCTAGGTTTACTATTGTTGACAATATGCTTTATGCAATTTCTGGCGGCAATGTGCAATTGGTGAATATTGAAACACCGAATGATCCCATTCTTTGGAATAAGATATCAGTCGATTTCGGTATAGAGACCTTATTTACCAGTGACGGTCATTTATTCATTGGTTCTCAATCGGGTGTATTTATTTATGATTATAGTAACCCTGAGTTCCCCGAATATGTCAGTGAGTTTACACACGCTAGAAGTTGTGATCCTGTGGTAACACAAGGAGATTATGCCTTTGTTACATTACGTGGAAATATACGTTGCTTCGGTTATGTGAATCAATTAGATATTCTTGATGTTTCTGACATTACGCACCCCAGATTGGTAAAATCCTACGCTATGCAAGAGCCCTTTGGATTAGGCATTGATGATGAAAAACTGTTCATATGCGATGGAGAAGCTGGATTAAAGGTATTTGATGTCACAGAAAAAGAAGCTATCAAAACTCTACAAGTACTAAGCGATGTTAGATGTTTTGATGTTATTCCGATAAAAGGTAATCTCATCGTTAGTTCGGATCGTGGAGTCTTGCAATTTAACTATGCAGAAGATGAATTAATTGCATTGAGCGAGATTCCTAGTTTTCTAAACCCCTAGTTATGCTTGTAGTATTTTTTCAAATACTCTCCTCAAATAATATACATTAAACAAAGGCTTATGGATAAAAATAATAAATATGCGGCAAATTTTCCTAATAATCGTTTATATCTATAAGTTCAATAAGGAGAAAAACAGTGAGAATTCAAATAAGAAAAATACAATGGGCAGCTATATCGTTAGTTATTCTGATTAGCGCATGTGGACATGGTGAAACTATGTCTGGTTTTTCAACACTTTCAAGCCCTGATGTATTGAGTGACAATGCTGTAGGAGACTTTAAACAAGCAAATGAAGAGTCTAAAACAACGTTTTCCATTGACGTTGATACAGCTTCATATTCAATAACACGTTCTACAATTGAAGGAGGGCAATTACCTGCAATAGATAGTGTGCGACTCGAAGAGTTTATTAACTATTTTGACTATTCCTATGACGAACCGGAGCTTGGATTCGCCTTTGCGGTTCATACTGAAGTGGGAAGTGCAACGTGGAATAATGATAATCGATTATTGAAGATTGGTATTAAAGGTAAAACGATAAACGCAGAAGAAAGGGGGAATAGTAATCTTGTATTTTTAATCGATACATCAGGCTCAATGTCTCAGCAAAACAAATTGCCTTTACTCAAAAAATCACTTAATGCTTTAGTTGATCAACTAACCATAGATGACCACATTGCCATTGTCACTTATGCAGGCACTTCAGGTGTTGCACTCGATTCAACTACGGGTGATCAAAAAGATAAAATTAAACAAGCGATCGATAGCTTGATATCTCAGGGATCAACCAACGGAGAATCCGGTATTAATTTGGCCTATAGTTTAGCCTCAGCAAATTTCCAAAGTGAAGGTATTAACAGGGTGATATTGGCTACCGATGGCGATTTCAATGTAGGGCAAACGAATCCTGACGCTTTAGTGGAGTTAATTAAATCAAAAGCAGAAGGTGGGATTTTTCTGACTGCACTAGGATTTGGTCTTTACAGCAATGATTATACGATGGAAAAATTAGCTGATAATGGTAATGGAAACTATGCGTATATTGACAGCTTGAATGAAGCAAAGAAAGCATTGGTCGATAATATTAACGGAACTTTGATTACCATAGCAAAAGATGTGAAAATACAAGTTAATTTTGATCCAGCAGTAGTTGCTCAATATCGATTACTGGGTTACAAGAATCGAATATTGAACAATGAAGATTTTGAAGACGACAGTAAGGATGCTGGTGATATTGGTGCAGGACATACCGTGACAGCATTCTATGAAGTGGTTTTGCAGCCCAATATTGTCGCAGCATCTGATGTGGAAATCGCATCTTTGAGTTTACGATATAAGCAGCCCAATGAAGAAATCAGTGAGTTGATTGAAGCAACAATTAGTGATGGTGGTGATGTATCTGAGGATTTTTTATTCGCTGCTGCAGTTGCAGAATTTGCGCTCATACTTGAAGATTCTGCTTATAAAGGTAATGCGAGTTATGACAGTGTGTTAACACTTTCTGAAACTAATAAAGGTGCTGATTTACGTGGATATCGTCAAGGTTTTATTGATTTAGTGAATAAGGCAAAACTACTCGAATAATATGACGGAAATATTATTTTTATCTGATCAGGAGTTTATTGCTTTTAAACAAGGCAATGGCCAGATATATCATAAAGTGTTTGATCAATATTATGGATTGGTGAAATATATTGTCGCGCGATGCGGGGTAACCAATGGTGATGTTGCTGACATCGTTCAAGAATCTTTCTTTCGATTGCATCAACACAAGAAAGAATTAACTCACCAGATAGTTATAAAAAGTTGGTTAGCTAATACGGCAAAGAATTTAAGTATAGACTTTTTGCGAAAACATAAACGCGTTTCAAAATTAACTGATGAACAGTCCAGTAAAATACAAGAACAATGTACTGAAAATGATACGCGGGAATTAGAAATTGAACTAATAGGGAAATTATTGAAAAAAATTAGTATTGAAACTGGAGAAACCTCTGTAGTAGATTTTTATATAAAGGGTTTAAGTGCAAAAGAAATTGCTGAAATCAATAGGGAACCCATAAGCTCAGTAACTAATCGTTTATCCCGTTTTCGTAAAAAATTTAAAAACCAGCTTATTCAACATATTGAAGAATTACGTGCAACAATTCCAGATTAGGTGAGACAATGAAACAAGAAAAATCTGATATATATGATCCTTTGATAGATGATGAAAAATTTGTTGAGCTGATGGAGGCCGAATATCAACAACAAAAAAATGTTGACGATGCATTGGAAAAGCAAAAAATATGGAAAGCGCTGGAAAAAAAGACAAATAAGTCAAAAAATATAAAGACCTGGGCTCCTCTTGCCGCTGTTGCTATGTTAATAATTATCTTGATACCAGGCGTATTTTTCAAACCCACTGATGACATTAGTCGTATAAAAGGCAACTTTCAATTAATTTCAGTATCTATAGATGATTACCTGCTTGAAGAAAATGGTAATATTTCCCCTATACCACCTGTTGTTAAAGTAGGAGATACCATTGTTTTTAAAACTCATCTTGAGGCTGAAGGTATTATCGCATTTGGTTACGCCAAAAATGATCTAGACCCCACAATACGTTTTATCACTCAACGTACCGCGCCTGGTAAATTAGTATTGTTAAAACGAGAAGGTAGAACATTTGGTTATTCAGTGGATACTAGTGATCAAAGCTTAAGATTTTGTGCTGTAGCTGCAGATAATATTGAAACATTGCAAAAGACAATAAACGATTTGCCTACCGTTTGGAACTCATTGCCTGATAATTCGTGTGCAAACATAGTTATACAATAATATGCGTAGAAATCACCCTATATCAATACTCATTTTTCTTTGCTGGTTCGTTAGTACGGTAACAGCCAAAGAAGTATTGATTTCTACGGATACCATTCAACTACAATCTAAAGACAATTATTACATCATTAGTATTGGTATAAATCAGTATCAAGATGACTTTTGGCCGGAATTAAAGTGGCCAGCGAATGATGCGGAAAAAATTTCACAACTTTTTGGAAGAAACACTCAATTTAATGTTAAGAAATTAACACTAATTAATCAGAATGCAACGTTAAATAATATTCAACAAAAACTCGTCCAGATAGCTCATAACATTACTTTTGACGATACCGTAATTCTTTACTTTTCTGGTCATGGGACTTTAGCAAGAAATGACCAAGGCGAGTTATCTCGTGTTGCAGTGCTGCACGATACGGATAATACATCGTTAATCAAAACAGGATTGACCCATAGATGGTTAAGGCGTTGGCAAGATACTTTGAAAGCAAAAAAGAAAATGATGATATTCGCTACCTGTAATTCTGGTGTGGGAAAATCTCGTATTCCACTATCGATACGAGATCTATTAGCCACGCAAAAAGGTAATTTAATACCTTTGGAAGAGGTATCAGAGGGCGCACTAATATTGGCAGCTGCAGCAAAAGGCGAGGCTGCACGAGAGGATGATACCCTGCAAGGAGATATTTATACTCATTATTTACTAGAAGCTTTATCCATATATGATAGAAATCATGATGGAATGGTATCAGCACTTGAAGCGCATGATTATGCGAGAGAAAAAACATGGGCATTTACAAGAGGAAAGCAACGACCCACTGCTGATGTAAAATTAATTGGAAATGCAGACATTCCTTTACAAGGCAAAAAACTTCGAGCTGCTATACCAGTTTTAGAGGCTTATGATGAAGAACTTGCTGGTTTTCAAATACAAGTAGATAATGGTGTAAAAGGACGTTTGCCTCTAGCATTTGCTTTACAGCCTAGTGGAAGTGTTGTTAGGTTGTTTTCCCCTGAGAACGGCCGGCAGTTAGCTAAGTATCAGGTAAAACTCGGAGCAGGTGATACTATGCCATTAGATCAAGTAATTAATCACCGTCCCATCGGTTTTGGTATTGAATATCAATCCTATCAATGGCGGGACGATGCATGGAAAAGAGTTAGTGGTGATGATGTAAATAGAGAACTAATTGGAAAATTAAGTTGGCATTATCGAAAAATTGGGATTGGTTTAGCGTATCCATTGCAACTTACAAGTTATGAAAATGAAATACGGCCCACGCTTGATACAGCGGTGACATTGTTTGATCCATACTTATTTACTCAATTTAAGACTCGTTGGAAACGTTTTGTCATTGGTGTAGAAGCCCAATTGGGTTACGAAACTCTGAATATTAAATTCACAGATAATGTTTCAAAACAAAGACTCGATTTTACTGATAGCAATACAAGTTATGGTGCTATTGCATTCGCTGGTTATGAAATACTGCCGGACTTCAATCTTAATATAACGATAGGTTATAAAAAAACGGATTGGAAGTTTGGAACAATAGGTAATATTAACGGGGAACGAATTTCTACGGGTTTGTCTTTACAGTATCAATTTGATTGGCGGGTGAGGCGATTATGAGTATACTGTTTCCAATTGTTTTATTATTGATTTCTCAATTATTTGTAGGGTGTGGACAAAGTACAAGTGCGGCTAACGGAAACACTGTTCCTTTAACTAAAGACCCATTGGCACCTCTGGCGTTTAATTCAGATGTATTAAGCCCTGCACCCCGTTTTGCAAGTTACAGTAATCAGTCTGCTAGAGCAAGTATCATTGATCCAGATGCCAGGGTTGAAGTTTGGGGATTTCAAGCTTCGGGTTTCGAATATGGTGTACCACATGTGAATTTTGGTGGTCTTAGTTTGTTTTCTGATACACAAGTATATGTTGTAACTCCTACTACGAACAAAACAATCGATGTGAACGAATATGGCCATATTGCAGTTGCTAAAATAGGTATTAACTATGCTTTTAGCAGTAAAGCTGGGAATGAAATGGAGGTCATTCGATCATTAGGGAATAATCAATGGCAGCAAGAAGTTTTCGAATTACCTTGGGTAACTACGCAAGATGAAATAGATTTGGAAGAACTTTCTTCGCTAACTTTAATCAGTTTTTTCAGTGAAGATAGTAATACACTATACGTTTTTAATCCGTTTGACGGTAAGTATTTAAAACTCAGTGCTTCTGATAACAATATGCCACTAGCAGTAGATGGAGCATATTGTGATGGAAATGGAAATACGTCTGTTGATGCTATATTTCGTTCTATTATATTCGATGAAATAAATAATATTTTCATTGCAGGAGATGGGAGAGGTATTTTAACTCAAATTCAACTTGATAGTGGTTGTCATGATTATACAAATTCAATTACCCATCAATTAACTGTCAATGAGCCTATATTGAGTATCAATTCTAGATCTCCAACAGACCTACTTATTACCCAATCTAATAACAACCTTTCTTTCATAAACTATTCTATATCACAGTTTATTACGAATAGTGCTTTCAATGCTTTGTGTTTATTACCTGTGGGTAGTTTATCATTGAATACCGATTTGAGTTTAATTACTTGTTTACCAGGGGGGCTAAGTAATTATGATATCAATCGGCCTTATTATCAGGTGTTTAGTCAGGTTGTTTCTAATGTGGTTCTAGAAATAAATGTTGATGATACATTTTCTGGCGTTGGTGTAGATGCCAATAATTTAAAGCTTTATCGAATGCTTGATAGTTCTTTAGGAGTGTTGCAAACAATAGATTTACTTAATGGAAATATAGAAAAAAATACGGGTGTTTTTCTGAATAATTTATTGAATTAAATATTGAACGGATAATCGTAGCTAATACAGTACTGTTAGTGACAATCTCTTAATTTCAACCTCTATTGACTACATAATTTCTTTAGCAACACTAAGAGTTCTACTAGGAGAACCATAATAATGTCATTGATATGAATACTGTTGTTACGCATAGTAGTTGTAAATTAAACAATAATGACAAGATGTTTTCCTTTATGATCCGTGCTCGCTCTAAACTAGTTGATTTGTCAGCAACATCCTATTATCACTATATTAATCGTTGTGTACTTCGCACTTTTCTGTGCGGTAGTGATCATCTCACTGGCAAAGCAAATTATCAGAATACCCGTGATAAAACATTGAAATTTTGACTGAGATTCGTACAGAATTCACATGGGAGTCCTGTTAGTAGCATCATGTCAAAGTAGCTTCAACTACATTAATGAGAAACAGATAACTGGTGCGTTCAACAATTTGGATGTTAGTCATGCGTGAGCCGTATGCGAGGAATTTTACACGTACAGTTCTTAGGGAACTTGGCGGTAGTGACACCGCCTGGTCACCCATTGGCATCTGATTGAAGAAATAACTAAATCAGAAATTAATATTATTTTTCTAAAATAAATTAAATCGGGAAAGATTAAGGAATGAACATTGAAGGAAAGCAGATAATTTTAATTGGCCCTGTTGGTGCTGGGAAGTCCACTTTAGGAAAGCTTGTCGCTGAAGGTTTAAATAAAGAATCAGTTTCTCTTGACGAAATCGCTGGAAGTTATTACGAAGAGAATGGATTTAGTTTTTCAGAATTTCGTGAATTAGAAAATAATAGTGGAAAATTAGTCGCGTATCGATATTGGTGGCCATCTATAGCGTACGCAGCAAAGAAAGTAGTTCAAGATTATCCAAATGATGTAATCGATTTCGGTGCAGGACACTCACACTACGAAAGCAACGATCTTTTCGAAACAGTCAAGCAATCTATACCACGTGATTCTTACGTAATTTTTCTATTACCTTCACCAGACCTTGATAAATCAGTTTCAATAATTCGAGAAAAATGCTTAAAATATATAAAAACAGATTGGAATTATGGCGGTTATGATTTTATCGAACATTGGATCAAAGACAAATGTAATCACATACTAGCAGATAAAATAATATACACCGAAAATAAGACACCAATAGAAAGTAGAGATGAAATTCTGGAGTTATTTGAGTGTACGACGCCTAAAATATTATAGCGTGTATGGACTCGGAACTTGACCCGCTTTTTTGGGTACATGAATTTTCACGCCAAACATGTAATAGTAGTTGTCTCCTGCCCACCAAATTGCCGTTATTCATTTGCATACGCCGAATGCCGGAAGGGCTCATTACAAGAAATAAACGCCATTCTTACTGGTAACGGCTGTTTTCAGACAATGACAATATTTTCATGAGATTCGATAAACTACTGCACCAGGGTGAAAATTGCCATTCAAGTTTAAAGCATTTCAAAAAACACGGCAATATAATTAATATCACCAACATTGAACGCTTCTACTTCATCAATGGGTTTATTGATTTTACAGGTAAACAAAGCAAATAAATATTTTAAGCTGCTAGAGTGTCCCTAATTATCCTAACAATTTTGCTATCGATATACAGCTATAGTATGTTTTTCATGCTATAAATCGTTTTAGTTGAATTAATGGGTTTAGCGGCCTAAACTTGGATATTCATTCGCTGTAAATTATCTAGTCAAATTAAGCCAGTAAATATGGATATGCTGAGGACCAGCTATGAAATCTAGCCAAATTACGGTTAAATGTTGGATATTATTTCCTGTTGTACTCTTTACCAGTTCTTTGGTTTTATCAAAGGAAAGTTCTGTGGATGACCTTATGCAGCTTTCTTTGCAAGAGTTGGGCGAAATAAACATAGCAACTGGTAGTCCAAAAGCTGTTTTCTTAGCGCCCGCTATCGCGTCTGTCATTACAAAAGAAGAAATAGGGGCGATGGGTGCGACCACGTTGGATGAGATATTGGAAACTGTCCCTGGTATTCATGTTTCTCCTTCATTTTCTGTAGGCCCTTTAAAATCTAATTATTCAATTAGAGGAATACTCACCGATAATAACCCCCATGTGTTGGTGTTAATTAATGGAACACCGTTGCGCGGACTTTGGGAAGGTAATCGAGATGATCGATTTATACTCCCAGTGTCAATGATTTCTCGAGTAGAAGTCATACGTGGTCCCGGTTCTGCAATTCATGGGGCGGATGCATTTGCAGGAACCATAAATGTTATTACAAAAAATGGAGAAGAAATTGATGGTGCTCAAACGGGAGTAAGAGTGGGTTCGTTTGATACCTATGATGCTTGGTTCCAATTTGGTAAGAAAATGAATAATTGGGATGTCTTTGCGGGTTTTGAAACATTGTTAAATAAGACAGATGAAAATAGAGTGATTGATTCTGATTTACAAACGGTTTTTGACGGCACATTCGGTACGAGTGCTTCACACGCACCGCAAGCTTTGAATGATGATAGAAAGCATTATTCTTATGTTTTTGGTGCTAAAAATGATAACTGGACTGCTCGTTTCACCGGTTTAAAAATATGGGATGCAGGTGTTGGGGTTGGTCAAGCACTTGCCCTTGATCCCCACAGTTATCACGCTTCAAATCGTTATATTGGTGAGCTCCTATATGCAAATGATGACTTTCATGTTGATTGGGATTTTAATGTTAACGTCACGTTTTCATATTTAAATGAAGACAATAATTTTGTTTTATTTCCAGCTGGCACAACATTGCCGATTGGGAGTAATGGAAATATTAGTTTCGCAAACTTTGTAGGCATCACAAATTTTTCGGACGGATATATTGGCAATTCTGATGAGACCAATAAAATATCGACAATTGAGACCATAGCGCTTTACAAAGGGATTTCAAAACATAAAATACGATTCTCTGTAGGGTATCAACGCCAACGTTATGAGTCTACGTCGACACAAAATTTTGGTTTTGGAATTATCGATGGTACTCAAGCCGTTGTAGATGGCTCTCTGGTAGATTTAATGGGTAACAAAGTAAAAATTATTGGCCCAAACAAAACTCGAAAAATACAATATTTGTCAATTCAAGATGAATGGAGTATGTCGCGTTATTGGGAGTTAACTGCGGGTATACGTTTTGACAATTACTCTGACTTTGGAAAAACGACTAATCCTCGTGCCGCGCTGGTGTGGCAAACACATAGCAAATTAACAAGCAAGCTGTTATATGGACGAGCATTTCGTGCCCCCAGTATTTTCGAATTATTTTCAGAGAATAATCCGGTAGCTCAAGGTAATAAAGATCTTGACCCTGAGATTATAGACACAATTGAAATTGCATTGGACTTCAGGCCGGTAGCGGGTCTTCGTTTCATTTCCAATATATTTGTTTATGAGATTGAGGGGTTGATTGACTATGTTGATAATGATCCGACAGGTGCATCAAAAACCGCACAAAATGCCAGCGATCAGAAAGGTCATGGCGTAGAGTTTGAAGTATCTTGGCGAATAAACAATCAGTTGAAAATAAAGGGTAATAGTGCTTGGTATAAAGCTGTTGATAAGGATACTGACGTTGTTGTTCCCAATTCACCTCGTACACAAGTTTATGGAAATATACATTGGAAATTTTTGCCAGATTATTCTCTCGATACTCAATGGTTTTGGATAGGTTATCGCGCACGGGCTGTAGATGATACTCGAAGTGTGATTGATGATTATCATCTTGCAAATGTCACTTTGAGCAAAAAAAATATACTGAAGCATGTTGATTTATCATTTGCTGTACGTAATATATTCGATGCAGATATTCGTGAACCGGGTAGTGCCTCAATTCCAAATGACTACCCGATGAATGGTCGCAGTTTTTGGGGCGAAATCAAAGTCAGGTTTTAGTTTAGTCGTTATACCAAATTACAAATCAGAATTAACACAGAAAGATTCGGCGGGAATTTCATTAGTCTATTAGTTGAAATATCATTATTTCGACCTGCGTTTTTGAAAATGTAAATACCATTCTGAAAAAAATTGTTGATGCGCCTGGGAGGTACGCACCAACAAATAAATTACCCCATTGGGGTAAAACAGATAAAACTACTCAAATTAGGATATTATTTAAATTTGCTTATCCAAACCACTAAGCATGACTTACCGTTGGGAATACAGCATGTTTAGACATATAATTTAAGATATGGTCGATCGCTAAATAATATGGATCCATTGCAAGCAATGCCGTTAGTAAGGGATAGAAAGCAATAAAACATATTAACGCAATCAATGATGGTGACAATGGTATAACGAGTATTGATAAGACTAGACAAAAACCCAAAATGGACCGAGTAAATCTTTCAGAGCCTCTTAGTGTGTATTTATTATTCATGTTATTCCTCCTTGAATAATCATGTTACAGATTTGTAAAAAATCTCTTTTAAAATGTTATTTCAAAGCATGGCTTATAAATAAAAGTGACATGCTAAATTTTATTAGAGAAGACATATTTTTTAGTGACCATCATATTGATTTGATTTTATCACCAAGATACTACGAGAGTTTGTATCGCAATGATTAGGCCAATTATGAAATGAAATTTATCTGATTGATTTTGTAAGAGTTAATTTTTAATGGTTGATTTATGATTAGATACATCACAAAAAAGTGTCGTGTATAGGAGATAGGATAAATAAAAAAATTTAATATGGATAGATGAATAATTTTGTCAAATATGTTCAGTTTATGTTTGAAAGTGAGATCTGTATTAAATGAGTTATTACTCCACTAGGTCCATCACTTTAAATCCGATGATAGAGATATGACTGTCACATTTTAATGATTGCGAAACTTGGTACTCTGCTGCCATCTCTTCATTACATTCAGCAATGAAATCTTGTAACGTTTCTGACCAGTCTGTTCGCTCGTAACGGATAAAATTTCCTTTCATGGGAAGAATGCTGCGACGTAGGGCATGCAGTTGGCACTTTGTGTTGCTGTTGGATGCGTTAGAAAGTCTAGCGGTATGTTGGTAACCCGTCCATTTGCCTTCCGTTGGAAGTAAGGTTGTTGATCTGTAACCACTCATGCATTGTAAGTCTGTTAGGGAATGGCCGTTACAAATGGCAATGTTGAGTCCACTATCAGCATTTTTTACACGAATAAAACGGCTCGCATAGTCAACTGTTCTGCCATCTCTATCACAATGGGTTTCATTTAGGTGGGCTATTTTGACTTCGTATATTCCTTGTAATTCCGTATTTTCTGCAGCCATAGAAAAAAGACTTAGAAAATAACAGTTTAACCCCAAAAACCACGTTTTACTCATCACCAAATCCTAAATGAATGCTCTAGTACTTATATAGGCTAATTGACATTTTTCCTTAGAAAAACTTAAAAGAATACCTCACAAAATTTAATCTTGCCATTTGTGTTTGATTGGGCAATGATCTTAATTACTTACTTAATAGAAGAATCAATTATATGCTGCAGACAAACACTATAGCACCTGAGTTTAATTTACCTAATCAGTTAGGTGAAATCATCTCTCTTAGTCAATTTAAAGGCAATAAAAATGTCGTCCTCTATTTTTATCCAAAAGATGATACTTCTGGATGCACCTTAGAAGCACAACAATTTACCGCTTTGATTGAAAAATTCTCAAACAAAGAAACCGTGGTTATAGGGGTAAGTAAAGATGATTGTGAAAGCCACCTGAATTTTATTGACAAATATCAACTTAAAGTTGAATTAATTTCCGATACAAGTGGTGAGCTCTGTGAAAAATACGCAGTGTGGCAGGAGAAAGAAAAAAATGGCGTAAAAAAAATGGGAATTGTACGATCGACTTTTATTATTGACAAGCAGGGAATTTTGGTCGATGTGGAATATTCAGTAGTTGCGGATGGTCATGCTCAGGTCGTATTGGATAAAGTTTCAAAAATCTAATGATAAGTTAGAATATTTTAGATTCCGAAATTGTGTTGTAAATTGATAATATGGAGAAGTAGAGCAGGGTAAAGTTGCGATTACTTCTCCGTTTATTTAAGAAAGCTTGTTATTATTTATCTGCCTTTTCTGTTGCTATTTCAACAATCAGTAATTTCCCCTCAATCTCGTCATTGTTTTTTTCTAATGCTCTTTCTGCTGAGTTTGGGTTGGCAAACGTGATAAATGCATAACCTTTAGGTTGGTTGGTTTTCTTGTCAATTGGATAATTAACGTCAGCAATTTTTCCATATGCTGAAAACAATTGTTCAATATTATTGGCATCATAAGATGTGGGAAGATGATTCACATAAATTTTTTGACTATTCATTTAACCTCTGGCGGATGGTAAGTGTGTAACCGCAGTCTAATTACGGTTTATTCCAGATTTATGTCAAGATTAACATCGAATATTAATATTCTCAGTGTTCTTGCCATTTGAAATAATGGAATTCACAAGGCTTAAAATGCAGGCCTTACGTTAATCATTAATGTCGGTCATTTGAGCATTAATATCAAGTAAAAATGACTAAATAATAACTGATTTAGAATAAACCGCATTAAAAAGCCATTTTTAATATAAATCATTGTGCATGATCAATTTCAATCCATTGACTACCCTTGGGTCCTCGATCAACGGCCAATAAAATTTCAAACTCATATTTTCCTGGTGCTAATACTTCGCCAGATTCATCAATGAGCTCTATCATCTCAGTAACTCTCAATGTTTCACCTGTTGAAATAACCACATCATTCACAACGGTGAGAAACATTTTATCTCTACTCCATTGGGTAACTAATTCACCAAGCTCATTACGAACGATAATGTCAATAAGTTGAGAGCTCCCAAAGTGATAATTGAGATCATGGTTCAAATGATTGACAATTTCCAGGCCTAAAGTGGCAGTGGGAATTTCATTGGGTAAGGGTGGGATTGGGTTGATCCAAATTTTAGATTCAGGGAATTGGTATGTGATAGAGATATTTTCTGCCATATGAATAAGTTTTCCGTCGATGGATGCTTCTTGCAATTGATAAGTTACGTCACCCGCGATGTTTAGTTCAGTCCATTGGATTATGCCAACGTTTTTTGCAAACCAAATATGAGTTATGCCTGCGTCGGAGCAACTTGTTTCTAGATCAAGACGAATTACTTGGTTAAAAGTACCTGCTGTGACCGTGAGGCTAGCATCTTTTTCCGCAATGATAATATCTCCAACATTGCAAGGTAGAATTTCGATAGATTGTCGTGTTTCCAAGGCTGAATCAAAATTAATTAAAGACTGAAATGTGATCGTATCTGGAGAATAGAGCATAAGTTCTTCAGATTGAGCGCCTGAATATAACCATGTGGGGCCAAAACCTGCGAAGTCAGTGACGTGGCGCCAAATACTGGATGTGGAATCAATACGTAATGTCACTTGTTGATCATTATCTGATTTAAATGATGAATAGTCTTTTTCATGCCAAGGAATGTATTGACTGGCAAAACTGCATTGAAATGTTAAAGATATTATACAAAAAAACCAGGCGAGAGCCCGGAGTGATAAGTTCATGTTGGTTTCCCCCACGGAAGCGAATAATGATAATTTATTTTTATTGTAGTTTTAACTTAGTAAAATAAATGCCGGTATTCAAGCTTATCTCACTATTACTTGAGGAAATGTGAAAGAGTTACGTAGTTTGGTGATTGTAGTATTAGAGCAGGTATTGCTTAAATGGTGAAACCAATGGACTACGATAAGAAAGTTTATTCTTTTCGCTATATTAATGAAAATCAAGATTGATTTAGTTTATATTTTTTGGCTTATTAAAAAAATTGCCAACATCAATATTAAAATAGCGCAAACATGCCAGCAAGATTACTACGGCAGTCGCTTCATCCAAATTGCCAATAAACGGTATATTGTCCGGAATTAATTCAAAGATACCTGCACCAGGATTTAAAATATAAAAAGCGGATAACAAGCCGACAAAAATTACGACAACAGATTTCAGCATGAGATTTTTCTTCTATGGATTATTGAGCTAGTTAAGAGAAAATTGATTGTTATTTTGTGGTGCATTGTTATTTATATTAATATTTCCAGAAGAAATATTGCTATTACTGATTTGAGAAGACAGACCAATACCATTATTTACAGCATTGAGTTCGCCAAGTGAATTTTGATTACTAAGGTTATTAGTATTCAATGTGTCGCTAGCGATGTTTGAGATCAATTGCTCTTGGTTTTGAGCACTAATGGTATTGGATATTGTATTTTGTAGTGCTTCACTTGTTTGACTATTGTTGAATTGTGTTTCAGTAATGGGTGAAGCGACTCTTGCTGAACTTGTACTTGGGTTTACTGATGGTGCAGAAGCCGTTGGAATTGATGGTGTTATGTGTCGCGTATTATGGCTTATGACTTGAGTTCTGTTTATGGCTGAAGAACCACGAGATTTTTCAGTGACGGTAACATTAGCGGTATGCAGCAAATCTTTGTTTCTATGCCGTGTGCTAACACTCAAGGTATATGTCCCTTTTGACAAATAGAAACAATAGCCGGACGTTGTTCGGAAGCGTTTACCATTACCGCAGTTAACATGACAATCCTGACTAAACGGCCCTGACTTTTTACACTCGAAATAAACAGATCCGCCAACTTCACGAAAAATACTAGATTTATTTGCTGGTGTAATTTTATCGCTCACAGCCATTGAGAGCTGGGAGGTAAAAATAAGAAATAGAGGTAGTGAAGTTTTTATAATCATTTTAACTGACTTCGGATAATTAGCGGATTAATGATAACAGTTGCTTTATTTATAAACAACTATCAAACCAGGGGTTGCTTGGTTAAATAAAGTCTATTGTGGCGACCTTAGTTTTTCAATAATAATTTATTGTGATGCTAAGTTATTAAATTTTGCTTATATAGACAAAATGTGAGTTTTAGTGGGTTTTGAAAGTATTTTTATGTTTTTTTACCCAAATTATTTTGTTTGATACAGCGCATTAAAAAACAAATTTTAAGAAACAATATTATGTAAGCTAATTTACGTTAAACATAGTGTAAAGCATAAAAATGAGTTGTGAACCCGCGTTGAGATAAGATGGATTTGTGCTATATTGTTCACATATGATGAAGCTGAATTTAAGCTGATTTTTTTGTAGATTTGTCTAATTTTTGTGAGACTCTGTGAATAAACCCAAAGCCATTTTAAATGAGAGCTCTTTTAGTTCTTATAATCATCAAAAAGATTACTATTTATCCAGCCCTCACAAAAGGGCATGGGCACATTTAAACTTCGCCATAAAACAAGGCAATGGTATTTTATTGTTGAGTGGGCAAGAAGGCAGTGGGAAATCTATTTTAGTACAATCATTCTCCGAAAAACTAAAAGAGAATGGACAAAAGTTTGGCTTTTTTTCTTCAGTTGCCAATTTTGATGAATTACCGAAAGTTTTGGATCAACGTTTGATCATCATTGATGATGCAGAACTATTAAGCACAAAACAGCTTCAAATATTAAATGCTTGCATAGAGTCAGCTAACCAACAGCTAGACTTTTTACAGATATTATTGGTTGGATCAGAAAAACTGGATCAATTAGTCGCAAATAATAGTCATTCATATTTTAGGAAAAATGTAGTGTTTTCGTATCAGTTGGGCTTGATGAATCCAGAAGATACCATGAAATATGCCCAATTACAGTTGGCGGCGAAGGGCTGGCAAGTTAATTCAGAAGTGGCCAGAGAGTTATTACGAGACTTATATGACTGTTCATCTGGTAACCCTGAATTAGTCAATAAATATTTAGATCAGTTGCAGGCTGCGAATGAGTTGCACAATGTTCAGCATATTGCTCTCAATCGTCATGTCATATCTGAATCTGTTGTTGAGAATGCATTAAACCCTAATGACATAATAAATTCTGTCAATGACACGATTCCTGAAGATTCAGATAGCTTAAAAAATACTCCATGGTTTGGGTCAAAAAAATTTAAAATAGTTGGGTTGGGCTATCTTGCATCCATTCTTATTGCGATATTGGTATTTCACGGTGTGACTTTTCTAGATCAACGTACAAAGAATAATGAGGGCGAGGTTGTTACAAATCAAAAGTTGGTTGATGTTCCTAAAATTTTACCAATGAGTCATGTGAATCAAGAACAACTGATTAAATATGAATTAGTTGATACAACTAAAATCATCAAGAAGGAAAGTGTACAACCCACAGAAATCGCTAAAGCAATTGTTCCGGAGCCTTTACCAGAGCCGAGAGTAATTGAGCGTATAAGAAATAAACCAGTCGTGGATAAAAATATAGATAAAATAAAAATTCCTGCAAAAAATCCTCGAGAAATTAACAAAGAAGATTCGTTTTTTCCTCAGAAAAAACAAAGTTTACTAGTAAAATCACTAGAAGACTTGGATAAGCGTTTTAGCGCTCTGGAGGGTGAAAGTAAGAATCTTAATAATATTGATAAAACTAATTCCCCAGTTTTAACGCATGCTCAAGAGGTTGACCTTCAATTGGTAACCAGTAATTCTCGCTTGCCAGAAGAAATAAAAAAACTATTTCGTCAGGAATTTTCACCTGAGCTTGATAAAGTCAAATTAAATCGATTAGTTGCAGATTTTGTAATTGCCTATGAATTTGGTGATCTTGAAAAAATCGATAATTTGTTTTTAGATTCTGTTAAGTCAAATAAAATCGAAGGTAAGAAAGCCTTAAAAAAAGAATATAAGAAACTTTTTAATATCACACAATCGCGAAATATTCGTATATATGATGTATTTTGGAGCAAAGAAGGAGATGCCGTATTAGGCAAAGGTGCATTTAAAGTAACGATCATTGAACGTGGCTCTGCCCAAAAAAGTGAATTTTCTGGCAATATTGACTTAAAAGTCACTGAAAAAAATCAATCACTCCTTATCTCTGAGCTTTTCTACAATTATGGAAATTTATAAAAAATTATCCTTATTCATTAAAGCGAGCATTGTTTTACAAATACTCCTCTTTACCTTAGTGAATAAATCCTTTGCAGCAGCGGTTGGTTTGCCATTAAGTACTATAAAGTATGGTATTGCGACACAAGCCGGATTTTATCGTGTTAAAGACCCCGAAGGCACCACAGAGCAATCCTTTCTTGTTCAGCCCTTTAATTTTATTGTGACAGATTGGTTGGCGAATGGGTCAAAATACTGGGCAGAAGCATATTATTCGTCTTTGGCATTTGATGCAGAAATAGATTCAGTGGGTCAACAAGTTCGTCACGTAGGCACAAAAGTGGGTTTGCTCTATAATTTTAGTGCAACTCGAAATTGGCATCCTTGGGCTGGTGCTGGGATGGATTTTTCTTATTCGAAATATGCTAAGCGTCATCTCATTAATGAGTATGGATTTTTAGCAAAACGATTAGAAGATCGAAATAATGTAAATGTTGCGTTATTATTGAACGCTGCTGCAGAATGGCATGTTTCTTCAACTTGGCAATCTGGGTTGAAGGCAGAATATCGTATGCCAATTGGTCAAAATTTACAAAGTATGACAATGTCAGTTTATTTTCTCTTTCGCTGATCACGCAATAATCGATTAAAAAATTATTGTTCACTATTTTATTAATTTCTTTTTATCTTTCTTACTTTCAGCTACAATTTTTATGAAAATCAATAGTATTGGGACGTTAGTTTCCAATTAACTGCAGCTTTGGATTGAATTACAGCTGAAAAAATAATAAAAGTTTAAAATCCAAATTTGTTCATGGGTAACTGATGGGGAAGATGTTATTCAATAGTATGTGCTCCCTTAAATATAATGAGCGCAACTAGAGAATATTGTGGGGAAAATATGTTTCAGATAAAAATGATAAGTTGCCTTATAGGCATACTATTATTGATTGGTTGTGGTGCCGGTAATCAAACAGTCGAAGTACCCGATGAAATGCCAATCGGTAATATCACCGGTATCGTTTCAGATGCTAGCTTTCGCGAGAGTAAAATTACCGTATATACCCTAGATACATCGGATAAGCGTCAATATGTTACTGAAACTCGCTTAGATGAACAGGGCAGATTCACTATCGACTTACAAGAGCCTCCACAAGGGTTAATGTTAGAATTGAGTGGTGGCAGCTATATTGAGCCTTCCAGTGAAATCCAAGTGAATTTAGCTGAAGGGCAGGTAATTACATCCCCGTTTTTTTACAAACTTGGTGAAAATCATATTGTTACTATTTCACCATTTACACATCTTGCAACTGCATCTGCATTGTCAAAAATCAATCAAGGCCAACCCGTTGATAATGCGCTAGCGAGCACATTAGACGATATTTCTTCGTTTTATGGCTTAGACATATCAAAAACGCAAATGCTATTAAATGCAGCAAACCAAGAAAATATTACTGAAATTAGTGATAATTTGCGTTACGGATTGTTGGCAGCTGGCTTATCTCAGCTTACTCGAGAGGTTAGCTTAGCGAATGAAAATAAAGTTCATCACTCACTTAATACGCTTAGTCTAGTTGAGATCATGTATCGTGACATTGTTGAAGATGGCAAACTGGATGGTTATGGGATTGACCCAGACTCTTTAGAGGTGATTGAGTTGGTGTTTGGGCAAGAAGCGCTTGGAGACATGTTTTATCAAGTAAAATTATCTAGAGCAATATTGAAAACAAAATTGTTTAATGATTTGCATAATGAAGACAATAGAGAAGCCCTTAAAACATTTATCTACTCTTTAGCAAATAGTGATATTAGCCATTTTGATAAAACCTCTGAAAATGTATTAGTGGCTAACCAGCCAGATGTTTACCTAGAAGATTCTGATAAAGATTATTATCGTGGTCGCATCGAGTTGCCTGTTTCAATCAGCAATATATTAAAGCTCAAATTGGCCAGTGTTGCTCTAGATGACGTTCTAATTGAAAATGCCATAGATGATCAAGCAACGAAAGTACAATTAAACACGCAAGATTTTTCGGATGGTGAGCATTCATTGAAAATCACCATTCAAGATGAATTTGATCAGTATGGTGATGTAGAGGTTCAGCTGGTTTTTGATAACACTGTACCGTCTATTGATGTTCAATCGCCACTAATGACTAATCGTAAGCAATTACGGATGCAAGGGCAATATGTTGAGGGTGGTAGTGGTATAAAACAAATTCTCGTCAAAGACAATGTCGCTATACTTGGTGAAGATGGCAATTGGTTTGTTGATGTTGAATTGGAAAGTGGAAAAAACGAACTTGAAATAAAAGTAGAAGACTTGGTGGGTAATTCTCAGCTTGTCTCTAAAATTGCTTATTTTGATACCAAATCTCCTAGGATTGTCTCAAATAACACTCACAGTGAAGCAAGATTCATATCACCAAATGGCCTATATTATGTAGAAAATCTATCAGATGCTAATCAAGTACCCTTATATATCGAGATTGACCACCTTGACCTAAATGGAACTGAAATTCAGGCAGAAAACTTAGACGCAGCAAACATTCCTTTTTTTAGTTTTGAAATCGAAGACCCTATTCAAGATGGGGCTGTGACAAACTCAAAAGATCTAAAGGTTAAATTTCAGTATGAAAAAAATGGAAAAGTCGAGAAACCTTGGGCGGATTTAAGTACAGCAGTAACTCAATTTATTTTGCCTTTGACGAGAGAAATACTTGGTGATCAATGGCAGAAAAGTAAGATTGGCGATGAACATGTGCTTAGAGTATCTGTTATGGATGAAGCCGGCAATGAAACAGAAAAAACGTTTAGCTTTTATAATGGTTTTTTTGTTCCAGAAATAGCAATTAAAGTTTTAGATGAAAGTGTGAATAAGGACTGGGATGAAACTCCTTTTGTTGAAAGAACAAAAATACACAATACCTCACAAGCGGCGGTAAGTTACGAAATATTTAATCCGACAGATTATGCGTTTTATATTCAATTGAATGATTCAGCAGTTCATGAAATACAGCAACAAGTTGAAGTTATTAAGCGGGAAAATAAAGTCGACCTAGAAACTACGCAGGAATGGCGAATTGGGCCAGTAGCAAATTCTTACGCAAGTTGTCCTACGTTTGATAATAAATGGTTGTACGTTGATCATGTCTGGAACTACACAGAAAATAATGATTTTGTCAAAGTATCTCCAGATGTTATTGACCCCGTTACTGAATACGTTACGACAGACTCACCCGTGCCGCCTATGGCAAGTGCTTGGAGGGATCTGGCAGATTTTGATGATCATTTAGCTACTTTTGAAGATACTTTAGATGGTGAAAAGCTTTCCTTTCAATTTGATTACCTTATTGATAGAACTTATCCATCTCGCTCCCAGCCAGTGAGAGTATCAAATTGGCAGCGTAGCTTGGAAAATACTAAAGAAATTATTGATCAGTGTGCAGATGTGCGAAATTTTCAAGTACGAGAAGTTTATGATTATAAATCATTAATCGGTTTTCCAAGAAACTTATCCACCATTGAAACGATAGAAAATACGTTTGAAACTGACAACTTTAAAGTGTTTGATGAAGACGACTCTGAAATTAATGAGCTTAATGGTTGGTATCGAGTTCCATCTAATCATCGAGTTGAGATTGTAAAACATGTTAAAACGACCGACTTAAACATCTATGATGATCAGAATGTGTTAAGCAAGGAATCAATCACCGATTACGAAAGTTATAAAATGGATTCCTCAATCAACTGGTCAATCAAACAGGGGTTTGATGCAAATTTTACTTACAACCCTCCAAATATGGATTTTAATAAGGCGACTATTCGTAGTGAAACATATGATTTTGGTGTTTCTATGTATCGTATTGTGCGTTAGTAAAGAGTAAATATTCTTTATTGTTGAGACTCTGTTTGACAATTGGTTTCATATTTAGTTTGATATAAACAATGCAATGCTGATTGTTAATTATAAGCAGTTCCGTAAAGATTATTTACATAATGTCGCAACTCAGTTCTATAGGCTGAGGCATACATTAATCCAATAAAAACAAAAGAATATTCAGAAATAATATATATAGATTGAGTAAAAGAGAAGTTAGCTAATAAGGGACTTCCCTTATATAAATATAAAAAGTAAAAAAGTAGTGCATTGATAATAAAAGCAATACATACCCACGGACGCATATCAAATCTCAAGTCATGTTTATGTCCACTATTTTTCAAATACTTACGAATTTTAAATAGTAATGTTGTATCTAATACAAATGCGAGAGTTTGAGTAATAAAGAACCCATAAGAGAAAGCAATGTGTAATGGATTGTTGTCTTTAAGGCTTATTAGGGAAAGCAATATTAGAAATAAACACGAAATTATTCCTAATATTAAAGTGATTTTATTTATAAAACCAAGTCGAGACACCACTTCTATATTTGATAGTAATGCAATTCGATTTTTGTTTGCCAGATGACCTACATACCAAACGAGCATTATACACAGTGCGATGACAGACATACTTGAAGCGAAGAATTGTGAGGCGTACTCAAATGCGGCTGTGTTACTTATTGTCGTTAGTGAGCGAGAAAATACCTCGGGATTAAAAACATAAGCAAGATATCGAGTAATTAGTACAATTAAAATCCCACCAATAGTGACAAATACTGGTAAAAATAACCAAAATTTGGGGTGTATGTAATTCACTAAAATTTGTTTTTTCAAAAGATTTTTATTTTGCATATGTTTTAGCACGTTTTCTATTATATTGATGTTTCTGATAATAATTTCCATTATAGCAGTGCCATTTCCTCTTGGTAAACAGGCGACTTTAAGGTATTAAAATACAATACTTGAGGTATCAAATCCTAAGTCTTAGCCATCGAATCTTGAAAGAGATAATTTTTTGGTTCACAGTTTAAGCATCGAAGCGATTATCTTGATATTGAAAATTGGAAGTACATATAAAGATTTAAATTTATTCTTCAAAATCACTATTGCTTGATAAACAGTTATAAATCGCGCGTAGTATTTAGCGATTTTTGGACTTTATTGGAGTTTAAAGTGGATAAAGAAAATAATAGATTTTACATTGTCATTGGCTTAGCTACATTTCAAAGACCCGTAATGTTAGCAAGAGCTTTGGATTCATTAAAAAATATTCGAGTTCCTGAAGATGTTGTCGTAAGACTTGTTTTAGTTGATAACGACGCACTCGGTAGCGCAAAAGCAGTATATGAAAAATATTCAGAATATCTTCCATTTCAAAGCGAATATCAAATTGAAAACAAGCGTGGAATATCTAACGTACGAAATACAATTCTTTCACGAGCCTTATCATTAAATGCTCAATATTTGGCGTTTTTTGATGATGACGAACGTGTCTGTGAAGATTGGTTAAGAGCATTGTTCTCTACAATTAAAAGTTATGATTGTCATGCTGTATCAGGAAAAGTGATTTATGAGTTTCCTAATAATACAGAGCAATGGATTAGAAATGGAAACTTTTTTAACAACAAAAATTTCGTAACAGGGACTGTTCAAGATGGTGCAGGTTCGGGAAACGTGATAATAGACTTAGGTTTTGTTAAACAACATGATTTAATATTCAACAAAGTTTTTAACATGTCTGGTGGCGAAGATTCTCATTTTTTCAGCTCATTGATTCAACAAGGTGGGAAAATCGTTTGGTGCCAAGAAGCCATAACTTATGAAGAAGTGCCTCAGTCTCGTTTAACAGAATCCTGGGTGTTGGGTCGAGCATGCAAAGTTGGATATACCACACTGTTACGGCATCATTTAGAAAATAATACCCTTGATACACTATTTTTTGGTTTTAAATTTATATTGTCGCAATTAGGAATGTTCCTTTTTAATATGATTCCAAGTATCTACAATCTTATCTTTAATCATAAGCGATCGTCATGGGTTTCTTTACAAAGAAAACTATACAAAATAAAGGGTGCTTATAAATTCTTAATAAGTAAAAATCACGTGGAATATCAAAATATTCATGGGGATTAAGCAATGATTGAACTTCAAGTAGTCACATTCTGTGATCAAGAACTGGGTGAAGAGAATGCTCTGTTGGTATCTTGCAGGGAAAAAGGGCTTCCGTTACATGTTTTAAAACCAGAGGGTAGTTGGACATGTAATGCAATTAAGTTGCGTTTATTATGGAGTTTTGTCAACTCAAAATTGCTTAATGATGATTGTTTGTTGTTAGTAAGTGACGCTTTTGATGTGCTCATTAGTCAAAATAAAGAAAAAATCATAGAGTTGTATAACGAATTTGATGCGGATATCGTGTTTTCTGCAGAAGCCAATTACTATTTTCGTAATCCAGATTTAAGCTATTTTTATTGGAAACATTATCCCAGACAAAATACACCTTATAATTTTTTGAATTCAGGAAACTATATTGGATCAGTAGATACTATTAGAAAATTATTATTTGCAATATTTGAAGAATACGAAGTTAATCCAGGTGACTTAGCGCAATTGAAGTCTATTCGCTCAGATCAGTATTTATTGAGTCGTTTTTATGTTGACAATTTTTATAGTGCAAATAAATACTCATTTTCGATTGAGCTTGACCATCAGCAATCTTTGTTTGCCTGTACGGCTGGACGTATGTTCGCAACTGAAAACATTCCAAGTCATTGGATCGAATGTTTCTATTATTTCCGATATCAAAGGTTTATTTTTAAGTATCTTAAGCTTCAAAATCTACAGATTAGATGTGTAGATATCAGATTTCATCAAGGTAAGTTAAAAAATATACATACTGATACTAATCCAGCAATTTTGCATATTGCGGGTAGTCGAAATACGTTTGGCAAGGCGATCGCTTATCTTGAAAACAATAATAGACGAAATATTAACGGCATTATTTCTATTGTCGGTGTAGTTGTTAATAAAATTTCCCTCGTTGCAGCACGTTGTACACGAAAGTTAATAGAGTATGTTAATGGTGGTGAATATACGGTAGAACAATTGTTTCGTTATCGTGCTCAAAAAAATCCTGAATATATTGAAGCAGGTGAAAAAATTGTCTCACGTATTGAAAAAAAATTACCCGTTGCTTTTGCTCATTTTAACGATGGTGAGATAGATTTTGTTTCACATTATGTTGGCAATAAGAAATCTGAATTGTGGACAGGTCGTCGTCAACACAAATATGAACCAATTCTTGGTGAAGCTCTTCATAAAGCCATGACATATGCTTCGCCGCACTATTTTCGTGGTATTCCCTGCAGTTTATGTCATCCAAATCTTCAGCGTGTTGCTGAGGAGATTGTTGGTATGGAAGATACTGTAATACCTGCTATGACAATTCATCACAATTTGGCTCTCATGCCACGTTTGCTTATGGCGCTTAAAGGTAGAGAGTTATGGTTTATAGCAAACCCAAGGCAAGATCTTAATTTTTTTGAAAATATGGGTTTGGAGGTCAGACCAGAGCGCGTTTTTCGAGTACCGTTTCAAAACTCTCATCAAGAATATGATCGCTTTAAATCCATGAAATTTGCTGAGGATGCTGTTGTTATCACGACTTGTGGCATGCTAGGAAAAATACTCATGCCAATTTGGATAAAGAATAATCCGTGTTCATCTTTTTTAGCACTTGGGTCCAGTTTGGATGATCATATTCAAAATCAATATCAATTTAAATTGTTTCCTAAAGTCTTGCCGATGACAAAAAACATTTATGGATCAAAACCTTTTTTGTTTGGGCCTAAAAAACATTGTCCTGAGTGTTATCCAGGTAGCGTGTAAACTTTTATATCTGTCAGAGAATATGATGAATACTTTAAATATAGAAAATGAAAAACGATCGATCCTCCTTATTTTGCCAAACCTTCAAGGAGGTGGTGCTGAAAAGACTGCGATTAATTTGCTTTCTGGAATTGATAAAAATAAATATGATTGCAGAATAATGTTATTGAGAGATGAAGGTGTTCATTTACAAACTGCCATAGATGCTGGATGGTTGGTTGATAGTCCGAAGGAGCCGGAAATTTTGCGAAAGATGCACCTAGAAAATCCTCTAAGAATACTCTTCTCAGCTTGGCAAATACGAAAGGTTGCAACTAAGTATAAACCAGACATTATTCTAACGTTTATGAGTGATACCAGCATTCCGATGTATCTCAGCCGTTCACGAGAAGCTATTGGTGCTTATTGGATTGCTAGAGAAGGGAGCAACACGCCACGAGCTATTCAGGAAACCATAAGTGGTAGATTTATGCCTTTTGTTGCACAGAAAATGGTTGGAATTTCGCTTCGATCTTGTGATGAATTATTATGTATATCCAAAGGAATGATAGATAACTTTGCAAAAGCATATCATGTAACGAAAGAAAAAATCACTGTTATATACAATCCGATAAATTTAAGTAAGTTAATGAATACGACTTGCTTACAGCTTATTGCACCCAATGATTCTTCTATGCAGCGTAGTTTTAATGATCAACGACCCATGATCCTTGCTGTGGGTCGTTTAAGTCATCAAAAAGGATTTGATATTCTGATTCGTGCTTTTTCAAATACGCTCGCTAAGAAAGGATTTCAATTAACTATTTTAGGAGAGGGTGAACAACGTAGTAAGCTCGAAAACTTGGTTGTTGAGTTAAAATTGACCGATTGTGTCCACCTTCCCGGCTTTCATAAAAACCCAGAAATATGGATGAAAAAAGCACATTGTTTTGTATTGTCCTCTCGCTGGGAAGGTTTTGGTCATGTTGTTGTTGAAGCGATGACAATGGGTACTCCCGTTATTTCGACTCAGTGTCAATTTGGCCCAGAGGAAATCCTTGAATATGGGAAGTCAGGTAAATTGATTCCCACCGAAAATCAATTGGCATTAGAAGATGCTTTGGTGGAAATATCTGATGAAAATGCAGTGATTACTCCTCAACGTGTAACACGTGCTCGGCAACGAGTAAAAGATTTTTGCTTGAAAACTATTGTTGCCGATTATGAATATCTGTTTACAAAAGTAATAATGAATAGGAGTAAGTGGTGAAAACAATAAAACAAATAGGAGAATGGGTTCGTTATATAGGTATGCACCGGTCCATAGATCGATTTCCTATAAATAAACCTGAAAATAACACTCACCCAAGAATTGTTGCTACGATGACTTCTTTACCAGAACGCATGGAGCATGTTGATGCAGCGATTAATTCTATATTGAATCAAACAATCCCCGTCAGTGAAATAGTGTTTTCACTACCTGTTGTGTCTAGGCGCACTCAAGAGCCTTATGTGATACCAGAACGTATACTCAACCATCCTAGAATAACAATACTGAGAACACAGCAAGACTACGGGCCTATCACGAAGCTTCTACCGACACTCGAACGAGAATGGAAAAACCCAGACACACTCATTTTATGTATAGATGACGATATTATCTATCCATCTTCGTTTGTGGGTGACTTTCTTGTGGCGCGTGAAAAATTGGGCGATGTTGCGCTTACAGGAGTTGGATATACCATTCCTCCTATGATGAGAGATGTTGATAGGCAGAAATATAAAGCTAAGGGGGCTAGTATTAAAAAACCCAAGCAAGTTGATATTTTGATGGGCGCGGGTGGTTTTATGGTACAGCCAAAAATGTTTTCTGAAGACATATTAAAAACTGATAAAATTCCGGAAGAAGCATTTTTTGCGGATGATCTCTGGATCAGCTTGAATTTAGCTCAAAATAATATTCCTTGTTATGTTGCACCGTTAACATTGATAAATCCAGTGGAAAATTTGCGTATTTCAAATAGTCAAAATAGTTTGGGTAAGACTGCGAATCTAAATGGTAGTAATAATGAAAAAATGATGCGTCGTTTTGCTGAGCTAGGGATTTCTGTCAATAAACTATTCGTTTAATTTGATAATTAAGGTATTTACCATAATGCAGGATCCACAGCGTAAAATTTAACTAACTGTTGGTGTAATTCAGGTTCGTGTTGTTGAAATAGTTTACTTTTCTCGAAAAAGAGTTCACTGGTTACCGCAAAAAACTCTCCAGGGTTTGTTGCGCCATAGGGATCGAATACGTTTTGATGGCCATTATTAATGGATTTCTGTAATCGATCGAAGGCTATGGAAAATGTTTGAGACCATTGATCATAATTGTTAGCGTGTTGTAGTAGTGGTGCACCATTCGCGGAACCATTGGTATTATCCAGTAAATGTGCGAATTCATGAAAAACGACATTGTGGCCGTCTGTTATATCGATCATTCCAGAGTAAGCATCATCCCAGGACAATATGATTTTCCCTGTTTCCCAAGCTTCACCTGAATTAATATTCCTATTTTCACTGACTGTACCGTTTCCTAGTAGTTGATTGCGGTTAACAATAAATGCAGAAGGATATATCAAAATAGAATGAAGCTTATCAAAGTATTCGAATGGCTTGTTGATAATAAGTAAACATGCCTGTGCTGCAATAAACAATTTGTGTTCTTCCGATACCACAAAACCATTGCAGCCAATGAAATTTTTTTCGGCAAGAAATAGGTTGATACGTTCTTTTAAGCTCTGTTTTAATAAATCAGGGAGTCGGTGATAAAGCGGCCATTGAGCAAGTAATTTTTTTTCCCACTTTTTGGGGAATTCATGATAACTCATCTTCTTTCGACGATTTTTTAACATTTTTGGCTGATATATAATAAATGCAATAATGGCAATACAAATTATCAGAATGATGATGAAAATGGTTGTGGACACAAGATATTCCGTATTTATTATGGTTTTTATGAGCGATCAAATAAATGATGCGTTTGTTACATTTGATCTGGAGGCGTATTAGGGTATTTCAAGAGAAAAGGGCAAATTAATTAGAACGCGGTATTTTGGTTACTCATTTATACGGCGCTGAATCTGCTTGAGATTTAATATTGATGTCGCTATTTCTTCTATGGACATAGTACTGGTATCCAAAAAAGGAATGTTGTAATTTTTATATAATACTTCTGCACTTCTCGTTTCATATTGGCATTGAGCAAGTTCTGCATACCGGCTGTTGGATTTTCGCTCCTGCCGTATATGATGTAGTCGAGTTGGATTTATGCTTAATCCAAACAGTTTATCTTTAAATGGTTTTAAAACGCTTGGTAGATTTTCTGAATTTAGGTCGTCAATGGTTAATGGATAGTTTGCTGTATGTATTCCGTAATTTAAGGCAAGATAAAGACTGGTGGGTGTTTTCCCAGATCGAGATACACCGATAATAATGACGTCGGCAAGCTGGTAATTCTTTATATTTTCTCCATCATCATTTTCCATAGTGAAGTTTAATGCATCGATTCTGTGTTTATAATTATCAAATGTCCCCATTCCGTGAGATCGACCAATTTTACGAGAAGACTTAACGTTTAAGGTATTTTCCATGGGTTTAATAAAAATATCATAAATATCAAATAACAGACAATTGCAATTGTTAAGTAACGCACGAGATTTGGCGGTAACTAAGCTACTAAAAACCAATATGGGTAATTCCGAATTTTTACTGGTTTCATTTATTTCTTCGACAACTTTACTGACTTCATCTGTGCCGAGAAGATACGGTCGGCGTATACGTATAAAATCCATCGTTTCAAAATTAGAAAACAAAGTGTGTCCTAATGTTTCGACGGTAATCCCGGTTCCATCGGATAAGAAAAATGCAGTGGTTTTCATAAAAATATTTAAATTGATGATTCTTCTGAGGCTAAATGTAACCAGGTTTCTACAACTGTATCTGGATTGAGAGAAATACTACTAATATTTTGGTCCATTAACCATTTTGCAAAATCAGGATAATCAGAAGGCCCTTGTCCACAAATACCGATATATTTGTTTTGTGTTTTGGCTGCGGATATAGCCATGTGTAACATTTTCTTAACAGCACGATTTCGTTCGTCAAATAAAGATGCAACTAAACCTGAGTCTCGATCTAAACCTAAGGTTAATTGGGTAAGATCATTTGAGCCAATTGAAAATCCGTCAAAAAATTCTAGGAACTCTTCTGCCAAAACAGCATTTGAAGGAATCTCACACATCATAATCACTTTTAAACCATTAACGCCTCGTTCTAAACCATTTTCCGCCAATAATGCGATGACTTGTTGAGCTTCTTCAATTGTTCGAGTGAAAGGGATCATTATCTGTACATTGTCTAATTGCATTTTGTCGCGAACATATTTTAAAGCTTCGCATTCAAGTTCAAAACAAGGACGAAAGGATTCGGATATATATCGTGATGCTCCACGAAAACCAATCATCGGATTTTCTTCTTTTGGTTCAAACTGATCACCTGCCAAGAGGTTTGCATATTCGTTTGATTTAAAATCAGACATGCGCACGATAACCGGCTTAGGATAAAACGCAGCAGCGAGATTTGATATGCCTTCGATGAGCTTATCAATATAAAATGTTTTTGGGTCAGAATATCCGGCAATAATGGCATTGATTTTTGATTTTATATCATCAGATTGATTATCAAAATTCAGTAGTGCTTTTGGGTGTACACCAATGGTATTGTTGATGACAAATTCAAGTCTTGCTAAACCAACACCATGGTTTGGAATTGTTGAAAACTGAAAAGCCCGCGTTGGATTACCAATATTTAACATGATTTTGGTATCTAATTCGGGCATATTGCCAGCACTGCTTCGCGTAACTTCAAAATCGAGTAAACCTTGATACACATTACCCGTGTCACCTTCAGCACAGGACACGGTGATACCTTGATTATCTTGGATAATGTCTGTGGCGTTACCACATCCAACAACCGCAGGAATACCTAATTCTCTTGCAATAATAGCCGCATGACAGGTACGTCCACCTCGATTTGTGACAATAGCAGAAGCTCGTTTCATGACAGGTTCCCAGTCAGGGTCTGTCATGTCGGTTACTAACACATCTCCGGCATTTATTTGATTCATCTCGTGGATAGATTTAATTAAGCGCGCTGTACCGCTGCCAATTTTTTGCCCTATCGCTCTGCCAGTAACAATGACATTGTCTGTTTGTTTCAGCTGGTAACGTTCGATGATATCGCCATCATTTCTACTTTCAACAGTTTCTGGTCGAGCTTGAACGATGTATATTTGTTTGTCGATACCGTCTAAGGCCCATTCTATGTCCATGGGTCGACCATAATGATCTTCGATTTTCATGGCGACATTGGCTAGTTCGTGTAATTGATCATCGTTAAGACAAAATTGATATTGTTCTTTTTGGCTTGTTGCGATGGTTTGGACAGGTGAGCTTGAATTTGGCGTTGGATCGTAAATCATTTTTATGGCTTTATCCCCACGTGTTTTACGTAAAATCGCGGGAATATGTTTTTTTAAATTTGGCTTATATAAATAATATTCATCGGGATTAACGGAACCTTGAACTACGGTTTCACCCAAACCATACGCACCAGTAATAAATACTGCATCGCGAAAGCCGGATTCAGTGTCTAAGGTAAATGCGACGCCACTTGCCCCTAAGTCGCTACGTACCATTTGCTGAATACCAACACTCAATGCAACGTCGTGATGATTGAAATCTTGGTGAACACGGTATGAAATCGCACGATCATTATATAAGGAAGCGAAAACCTCCTTTATCGATGATAAGATATTATCTATACCATTTACGTTGAGGAAGGTTTCTTGTTGGCCAGCAAAGGATGCGTCGGGTAAATCTTCTGCGGTGGCTGAGGAGCGTACCGCTACGGTTAATTCATGGTTAGCGTTCGATTGCATAGTTTTGTAAGCAGCTCGAACTTCTGATATCAGTGTCGGCGGCAGGGGAGTAGTATTTACCCAATCTCTGATTTCTTTGCCAGTTGAGGTTAGCGCCTTTATATCATTTGTATCCAATGAATTGAGTCGGTTTTCGATTTTTTTGTCAAGCCCATCCTGGCTTAGAAAATCGCGATACGCCTGGGCAGTGGTGGCAAATCCGTTAGGGACTTTTACATCTGATTGAGCAAGATTTCCAATCATTTCACCTAAAGACGCATTTTTTCCACCAACTTTATCTACATCGTCTATACCTAAGTCTTCGAACCAGATGACTGTATTTTCACTCATTTAGGACTCCCAAAAATGATTTATTCATACCATTAAACCCAAATAAATATCTTCTATTGGAGCAATTTGCATTCCGGTAGTTCAATAATCACTATGTGGAAAGAGAGGAGTCAATGTCTGCTGTAAGGGTATTCAGATAAAAGCACTAAATACGCTGATAAATTAAACGTCATCAGAGGTGTAAATTGCGATTAGCCCAGAAAATGTTTTTATTTGGATATCTCCCCTTGAAGTAATCGATATATGCATATCGCGGTAGGTGAATTCTCTTTCCTCATCGACCCGGATTAGAAAAATTTTACGTTCACGAATAATGCTTACCCAGTTTTTATTGTCTTCTGGATGAATTTTTAATGTATTTGACGTTTTTGGCCAATAAATCAGGCTAGCGATGAATACCCATTTTAATACTTCATACGATATTTTTAACCAAGAGAAAGTATGAACACGTTCGATAAAATCATCTGGAGATTCCAAAGCAGCTGGAGTAAAAGTAAAAAAAGCCTTAAAACGCCATTTCGCAAATTTTATCCATAACCAAACGATGATTTCTTGCAATCCATACAATGCACTACTCAGCATTAAAATTAAAAAAATCATATTGTCTTTTTTCTTCCATTCCTTATTGACAACTTGATTGATGTGATCCATTCCATTTAGTGAATCGCCTTGTTTGTTAATTTGCGGTAAATAGCGAAAAATACCGACTAATGCGCCTTTGAAGATTTTAAGAATTATCACTTTTATAATAAAGGGTATAAGTGGGAGAGCCATGGGTCGCTATATTTCTGATCTATTGCCTATATTATACCTGTTTCTTTATTTGATATTTATAGTTATGTACTATAGAGCAGCCTTCAGCAATATTTCCACAAGGTGTGCTTTATCAATATTCTAATAAGAAAATCTAACAACAAATTATAGCTGTAAATGGGGAGTTCCAGCAAAGGATTCGCTGGGAGAGTGATGTTCTTTTAGGGGGTTAAAAATGATTTTTACACAACTAAATTTAAATACGCGGATAATTATTATTCTATTTTGCTTTTTACAATATAATGTGCATGCTAGTGTTCAATATGAAACAGAAAGTGTAACCTTTAGTGGTATATCTGCACGAGATCATGATGACATAAGTACATCTGTTGCTGAAAATTCAGTTAACTTTGTCCATGAGGGTTTCAAACCAAATCATGTCAGAGGCGCTCGAATATTTGACGATTTCACCGTTGAACTTGATGTGATTCCTACAGTAGAAAATGACTTATTGCTTGTTGCAACGCCTACAAATCCAGCGATGTTACCGCCCAGTATTGCAGATGGTTGGCGTTGCAGTCATTGCCATGGATTTGACTATAAAGGTGGAATATACACCTTTGCCAATGGTGCGACACCAAATTTAGTTGAGTCACGAGAAATTCGAAAAATTACTGAAGACGATGTGTTTAATGTACTAATGAACGGCATTAACATATTTAATGGTACGACACACATTAATACACATAACTATTCTATTTTGTTGGGTCTCCCAAATATTCAACCTATGGTAGATGTTGCCGATTTTATAGTGAACGAAATATTTGATCCCAGTCAATATATTCGTCCATCTTCAAATGAAAGCGTGCTGAATCATATGCCAAGTATGTATATTTATAAAGGTGCAAAAGATCCATTATTAGAACCGGATCCACTTGCGGTTCGTATCAATGGCGTTAATTTTACTTGTACTGAATGTCATGGGCCAACAGGCAGGCAAGTTCTGGGAATAGATTTATATGTTTTGGCATGGACTGATCCTTACAAATGGATGCATCGCACCAATTTTGGTACGCCTCGATCCCAAGCTTTAGTGCCAGGTATTATCAATGAGGATTTCAATATACACCCAGGGGTTTATGAAGTCATGTTGGTGAAAGGATTGCATTTTGGTGGATCTAAGAACACTGCACAGTTGTTGGAATATGTTCAAACACATTTTAATCCTACTGTCCCTTAAATGAGTTTAATAATTATGAGTAGTAAAATAATTTCTGGATGAATAAAAATCAAAATAGCTCAAGCACTCTTGTGAGAACTCAAATGGGAAAAGAGTTATTTCGCACGGAAGATGAATATGGCTCGATTGTTGTCACAGAGCGGAACGCTAAGCGTATATTGAGCTTTGGCTCTACTATGGAGCAAAGTTGTATTTATGTAAGTAAGCCTTATTATCTTGCTCATGAATATACACAGATAATGTTATTGGGTTTAATTTTTGTAGAAGCTAAACATATTACAATGCTAGGGTTGGGAGGAGGCGGTTTAGTATATTGTTTGCATCATTACTTTAAATCAATGAACTTGCAAATTGTTGAATTAAGATATGCAGTCATTGATATAGCCTATGAGTGGTTTTTATTACCGAAAGAACTTCAAGTAAAAGTCAGTTGCTCTGATGCATATGAGTATTTACAACATACTAAAACGAGGAGTACTGATTTGATATTTAGTGATCTATATGAGTCTAATGGTATGTCTGGTTTGCAGGAACAAGCTGGTTTTATTGATGCATGTCATCGAACACTAACCGATAATGGTCGTTTAATATTAAATTTTCATACAGACCCTGAAGCAGAATTATCATTAATGCATAGGATTCATAATAGTTTTGAAACTGTATGGGTATGTAATGTAATTGATGGGAATTGGATATTATTTTGCGATAAAAAACCATCCCTTTTCGACAAGGCAACATTAGATTTTCGTGCGCAAGCGCTAGTTGATCAAGTTAGAATGCCTTTGATGTATTATTATCGAAACATGAAATTAATAAGCTAAACCTTCAGAAGATTATTAAATGTTAAATAAGCATTTTCAAGATATTGTGACTCAAGCAACAAATACTACTTCGGTTATCTCAACAGAGGTCATAGAATCACTATGGAGTGGTTATGGAGAAATTGTTCGTGTAGGTCTTTCTGATGCACAATTAAAGTCCGTTGTTTTGAAATATATCACATTTCCAACCGAGACCAATCACCCAAGAGGGTGGAATACGACTTTTTCGCATCAACGAAAGATAAAATCTTATGATGTGGAAATGCATTGGTACCGCGATTGGAGTAAACAATGTGATGATAGTTGCCGAGTCGCAAAATGTTATGTGGCGAAAGACGTGGATGACGAATGTATTATCGTATTGGAAGATTTAGATGCTGCTGGTTTTCCGGATCGTTACTCGTCGCTAGATAAAGATGGTGCAAAACTTTGTTTATCCTGGTTAGCAAATTTTCATGCATTATTTGTGAATGTAGAACCCGAAGGCTTGTGGGCAACCGGTACCCCCCTGTGTCAGGATAGTTGTCCCGTTTATATTTCAATCAATTCAGGGCGCGGAAAGATAAATGATAAATGAAACACTATTCACCCGAACGCAAAGAGGCTGTTATTAAAAAAATGATGCCGCCG
>Ga0316205_10000913_pt1 | contig 42889 bp, 50 predicted proteins | sample 3monthpyrite_MG_FD_204941 | JGI IMG/M metagenome (GOLD analysis project Ga0316205, IMG submission 204941) | Microbial mat bacterial communities from mineral coupon in-situ incubated in ocean water Damariscotta River, Maine, United States -... | ecosystem: Environmental > Aquatic > Marine >...
AGATTGCTACCAATACCATAGCTGCTACCCAGATTGCTGCTAATACTATAACATCAGATGAGATGTCTACTAATGTATTATTAGTTGGTGGTAAGATAGAGTCTAGTACATATAGTTGGAATGGTGGAGCTCCCATAGGTTTTGGTTTATACTCTGCTGGAGATACTGTAAGTGGTGAAGCTTATAATATTATAGGCGGTAAGATCTATGGCGCTCAACTTGATGGTATCGAACTTAATATCCAAGACATTAACCTTAAAGATGCTGCTGGTACAACAATAGCTTCACACTTCTCTGGTAGAGGTAGGGTATCATTAGATTCTTCTACCTTACCTAAAGTCATGAGTATATTCTTTGACTTCTATGCTGGTGATGATAATAGAGTAAGTGCTTTTAAAACACTTCAGACTGGTTCTTATTTATCGATAGGTTCTGAGGCTAATAGTGCAGCCTTTGGAGTTGTTCAAAGAGATGGTATGGAGTTCTTATTTACTTCAGATGATAGTACTATTACTTGTGGATTCTATGCTGGAGTAGATTTAATAGGTTCTACTTCTACTATTAGTGCTGACCCAGACTCACATCTAGGCGTAGGTTTTTCACGATTTGCTGATGGTATTGGCGGTGATACATATAGTTATTATATACACACTAAAAGTGTTATGACAGCTTATGAGCTTAATGGTAATGGCTATCTAGAGATGAGGTTAACATCAGGGACTACTATGGGAACATTTTTAACTAGTGGTTTTAAGCTAGATTATTCAATTTCAAATATGTAACTGAATTAATATTAGTTTAATGTAAAATTGGATATAATAAATAATTAAGGCTTGCAATGATTAAGTTAGTAGATGATAAAGACTTCTCGGAACTATTAGAACTTTACTTCAGAATGTTTAAATCTATTGATGACTCAGTAAGGAAGTCACAAGTATTCATGCACTTAGCTAGTAGCATGAATAACGCAGGGTTTATGGCACATGGCTATTATCATGAAGGTAAGATGGTTGGTTTTACTTCAGGTTATATAGATGGTCAGGTATTTAGGTTTACTGGAATATATAGTGAGAGAAAGACTGCAGTCATTTCACTTATAAACCACTCAGAAAATGCAGTAAGAGAATTAGGACTCACTAAATGGGTTACAGTTGTTAATGGCAACGGTCACTCTATAGTCCCTAAGATAGGTGCTGAAATAGATTATATACAATATAAAAAGGACTTATAATGGGTAGTGTTGTAAGTAAAGTTACAGATGCTGTTGGGTTAACAGATAACGCCGGCGCTGAAGACGCAAGAGCACAATCTGCTCAATCTGCTGCTTTTTCTCAAGCTATGACGAAAGAACAACTTGAGTTCCAAAAAGAACAGTATGAAGATTGGAAAGATATTTATGGAGACTTACAAGAAAACCTTGGTGAGTACTATAATAACTTGGACCCAGAAGACTATGAGGCTAGAGGTTTACAAGCTGTACAGAAAGACTTCCAGATGGCTAAAGACCGAGCTGAGACTTCTTTAGCGCAGCGCGGCCTTAGTTCGTCAGGTATTCAAGCAGCTACAGATGTAGCCATGGAAAGCCAAGCAGCTATGGGAAGAGCTAATGTACGTATGAATGCACCAGACCAAGTCGCTAATATGAAACAAGGTTTCTTAGGTTTAGGTCTTGGACAAGGTACACAAATGCTTGGTATTCAAGCTGGTGTGGCTAATACTGGTGCACAAACTGGTGCAAGCATGGCTAGTAACTTTGGTTCTCAAGGTACACAACTAAGTATGGCAAATATGGACGTTATGGGAAGTTTAGCTGGTATGGGTGCAAAAGCTGCATTCCCTACTATATTTTAAGGAGACATTATGGGTGTAGTAGAAGGTTATAATGCTGTTGCCAGATCGCAAGAGAGCAGAGAGCAACTTAGACAATCAGCAGCTAAGCAAAATGCAGCATTAACTGCAGCTGGTTTTACACCAGAGGGTGTAGCAACAGAGCAGAAACAAAGTACTATAGATGATACTATTAATATGCAGGCACAAGAGCTTAAGCGTATGAAGCATAAGATGTGGGCGTCTGATACAGCTTCTGCCTTAGATGCCTCTATTAGCACAGGTGACTGGAGTCATTCCAATAACCTATTAGCTGATAATCCAGACCTAGGTAAAATGTGGCAGAATCAAGGTGTATATGGTATTAGTAATATTAACTTTGATACAGACCAGAAGATGCTAGCTCAAGCAGGATTAAACACCGAGAATTTTGATACAGATGAAAAGCGCCAAGCTTTACATAAATCTTTATTTAAAGTAGTTGATGATAAAGGCAACTTTAGTTTACGTTCTGCTAAAGACGCTTTAATTGAAACAAGAGCTAATAAATCTATGGCTGCTAATAGACTACAGACAGTTCAAGGTATTCTTAAATCATCTAGAACTGCTTTACAACCTAGCCAAGAAGATAACCTCTCTAAGTTTACTACTAGTTATAAAAATTTATTTCCTGAAGCTACTGAAGATGAGGTATATGAAGCATTCGGTAGAAGCTTACCAAAAGGTAAGGATGGTGGATTAAATCAATTCCAAGTAGACTTAGCACAATATCAGGCTGCTATTAAAGGTGGATTTACAGGGTCTATGAAGAACTGGCAAGAAATGCAAAAACCGGGGACAGCTGCCAAAGCTGAAGATAGAACACAGCTTAAGATGGCTGAGCAGGGTGAGCTACAGTTTAATGATAGTATAGGTAATGCAACAATTGAACAATTAGATGAGCCAGGCGTCTTTAAAAGAGCTAAGGTACTACAAGGTGATAAGAAGCTGGGTGAAGTACAAGCTAAGGATTTAAACGGTAAGCTTGGTAATCTTAAAGGTTTCTCTAATGTAGTTGATAAACTAAATAAGGTAGATATGGACCGTAATGCTATGGAGAAAGTTAGAGAGACTGTTGGTAAGCTAACAGGTACTGACTTTGCTGCCATGAGCGAGCAAGGTAAAAAAGAACTACTAAACCAGTTCCAATTCAATTCACAACTTAAAGCAGCTGTAGCTGATTATGTTAAGTTTATGTCTGGGGCAGCTGTAACAGAGTCTGAAAGAACAATGTATAATGATATAGTTTCTGGTGGTAATTGGGGAACAAAAGAAGCAATGATTTCTAGTCTATCAGGTTTTATGGACCACTTAGATACATCATATAATAATAACCTATCAGGTATTAGAGATACACACCAAGCAGATTATATCAGACAAAAGAGAGAGTATCTAAGAGTCAAAGATATGATGGGTAAAATAGGTATTAGAGAACTTACTGATACTGATGGTAAGCAAGTACAACCTGAGAAAATGGCTACTAGTGCACCAACACAACCTAAGACTGATCTTGGACAATATAACTTCGGAGGCAACTAATGAAGACGGATATAGAAAGTCTAAAGAATAGCTTCCAGATTGGCTATGATATTTTTGAAGAGAGTAGAGATGAAGCAGCTGAAGTATGGAACCTTTTCCATAATAGACAGTATACTACAGATCAAATAAATACACTAGCTAATCGTGGGCAGCCAGTAGAGACTTTTAATATTGTTAAGCTTTTTGCTAGAATGCTATTAGGTTACTACTCAACAGTAGTTAATACTGTTAATGTTACACCAGTTCAAATGAATGATGTAGATACTGCTTCTATTCTTAGTGACTTAACTGAATATACTTTTAGAGATAATAACTTTGAATCTGAAGGTGATAAGATTAAACTTGATGGTTTGATCACAGGATTAATGGTATCTTATGTTGATGTATTAGATACTCCAGTTACAGATGAATTTGGTAGACCTGTAAGAAAAGTAGACTTATCTTATGTACCAGCTTCAGAGGTTGTACTAGACCCTATGAGCCGTAAAGAAGACTACTCAGATGCTAGATTTATACATAGATTTAAGTGGCTAAGCGAAGATCAAGTTAAAGATGCTTTTGGTGACTCAGCCGAAGATAAACTAACTCCATACTTTAATCATTTAAATGTGGATGAAGCTGAGTTTGAATATAACTATGGGCAACAGTTTTCCGGGTCGTATAAAATGCTTGATAATTATCTTATAGTTCATACTATAGTTACAGATGATGCTGGTAAAGTTTGGAATATTTTCTGGTGTGATGGTGTAGAGCTATCAAGAAAAGAAGTTACTTTCAGAGAAGTTAAATATAACTATAGAGTTCATAAGCTACATACAAGTGATAAATCAGAGTACTATGGTATCTTTAGAGAAGTTATAGAAACTCAGAAAGCTATTAATCAAGCTGTTATTAAAATTCAGTTAATGGTTAATACACAAAAAGCGTTTGTTGAGACAGAAGCTATAGATAACTTAGATGACTTTAAAGACCAGTTTAATAGAGTTAATGCTATTATAGAGGTTAAAGACTTACAAGGTATTAAGATAGAAAGTCTATCAAGAGAGGTGCTAGACCAATATACTATTATAGATAAAGCATTTGACCGTGTCCAAAGACTACTAGGTATTAATGATAGCTTCCTTGGTATGGCTTTTGCTAGTGACAGTGGTCGTAAAGTTAAGCTACAGCAAAATGCTACTATTATGTCACTTAGATATATTACTAGTCGTATTGAGCAATTCTATAGATTACTTGGATGGGATATAGTTAACCTTATTAAGCAATACTATACTGCAAGCCAAACTGTTAGAATTGTAGATGATGTTGTTGGAGCTCGCTGGATTGAGGTTAATAAGCCTATGATACAATGGACAGGGCAAGTTGGTCCAGACGGTAAACCAGTAATGGAACCTGTAATGGAAACTGTTCTAGACCCAGAGAATCAAGAGCCGATGAAGGATGAATGGGGTAATATATTAGTTGCACCAGTACCTACAGCAGAAACAGATATAGCTTTTTCTAATATAGACATTGCAATTGAGGCTTCGTCTTATAATGATGAAGATGAAAAGAACCAGCTAATGATGGAAACAGTATTGGCTGGGCCTATGGGTCAAATGCTATCTCAAGTTAATCCAGCTGGTTACTTTAAAGCCTATAGTATGTCTGTAAAGAGTATGAAAACTAAGTATAGCCCAGAGATTAGTGCTATCATTGAACAGACAGCTAGTATGCTTGGTGGTACGCCTGAAGAACAAATGATGAAAGAAGGCCAAGCAGCTGGACAATCTGGTGGTGGTCAACCAATGAGCCAAGATTTAAAATTACCGCAGAATACTAACGAAGGACAATAAAAATGGCTATTAACTTTGAGCAAGTAGACCAGGCTGTTAGAGATGGTCATTCATTAGATAGTATTGTTGAAAGCATGAAAGGTAGTGGAATAGATACTACTGGAATGCCAACAGGTAATTATGAAGAGATGACAAGAGCTATTAGAGATGGTCATTCAATGAGTGATATAGCTTCACATATACAACAGACGCCTAATGTGCCTAATGTGCCTACGTCTATGGCAGAAGCATTACAAACAGGCAATTTAGATATACCTGATAGCCCTTCTACTGCTACTATACCAGGAGACTTAAATGCACCTACAGAATTACCTGGAGATACTGTTAGTACTGTTACTACTGGTGACCCTACTCGTATGGACAAAGCTATTTCAGATGTTGTAGTTCCAGGATTAGAACAAACAGCAGAAATTACACAAACTGGTGTTGCTGCTTCGGCTGCCGGTGCTATACAAACAGGCTATGATATAGTTAATATGATACCTGGTATTAATGCAGATGACTCCAATAACCAAGAAGTAATTAAATTACTTAATGATGAGATTGCGGCATATGAAAAGAAATATGGTGAAGGCTTTAACTCTGCAGATATGGGTAGATTACTTCCTGTATTAGCAACAGCTCCTATTGCTTACTCAAGTAAATTAGTAGCTTTCGCTATTGAAGGTATGATAGGTTATGCTGATACTCGTGGTACTGGTAGTAGCAAAGGGCAAGCACTAGTTAATGGTTTATTAGCTGGAGGTCTTACTGCTGGTGTTATGAAAGGTATTGATATGTTATCAACACCTGCTGCTAAAGTTGCATATGATGAAATTATTGCTAGGTTTAATTATACTACTAAAGAAGCTGATAAGATATATAATAACTGGACTAAAGTTATGGGAGCTAGTGATAATGTTGAAGCTGATAGAGTTAAAGCATTATTAGACCATGCTGATAAGAATAGATTTGGCTTAGGTGAACGATTTAAAGCTAAGGCAGCTAGTGAAGATATAGATGTGGCAGTAGCAGTAGAGAAAGAGATCATTGAACGTAAGCAAAGTATTAAAGAATTGGCTAGTACTAAGTATGGCACATTTGAAGAGGCTGCAGCTGATATTAATAAGGTTAATAATCAGATTAAAGATGATTATCAATATATTAAAGAGACTATTGCACCAACAGAAATTAAAGGTACATTTGATACTAAAGGATTACCAGAAGGCGAAGCTTTTGAAAATCTTCCTGACTATATGAGATCTGATATAGTAGAACTTAAAAGTCTAAGTACTAATCCTAACCCAACGGTTAATGACTTGCTAGATGCTTCTAAAGCTGTTAATAGTTTATTATCTCGCCCTTCTATGAAAGGTACAAGTAAAGGCTATAACTTAGGTCAAGTTAAAGGTCAGATTAATGCATCACTTAAAAAGCATTTACCACCAGAAGATTTTAAAAAGTGGATGACTGTTAATAGTGATTATAGACGTATGAAGCAAGTACAGAATTCTAAGCTTGGTCAAGCAATGGAACAAATTATTGGTACTAATGCTAAAGCTGATAGTAAGACTATTACTCAGTTCTTACATGACTTACCTGCTATGACAGAGAGTAAAGAAACATTTAAAGCTATTGAACATTTAATAGGTACTGATAAAGCTGGTAAACTAGAGAGTAAGATAGTTGATACTTTACTTGATAGCCCAAATCCTTATAACTGGGAAAGATTACATAATGCTGTAGGTAAGAAAGGTTTTACAACTAAGTCAGGGCAAGCATTACAAGACCTATCTAAGAATCTTAGCGAGAGTTTTAAAAATGATGCAGCATATAAAGCAGCATTACAAGATATTGAAATACACCAAGGTGCTAAGACAACAGTTGAATCTATGCTAGATGCTGTTATGATTAGAGAGCTATCTAGGATGGTAGTTCGTAAATTACCAACACAAGCTGGAGCACTTGCTAGGCAAGAACAGAGACTTAGTAAAATATTAAGTAATCCTAATAATGTTAAGAAAGTACAGAATGCCATAGATAACTTAGGCGTTGGTGTACGACAACAGATGATTAGAGAAGCAGTTAAACAAATTGAGTACAAGCCAGGAGCTGTACAAACTGGTGATGTAGATTTACAACCTAGGTATGTTACAGAAGCTGGTACTGTAGGAGATACACCAACAGCTACTAAGTTATATGAAGCACAAAATAAACTTCTAAATGACTTCTTAGAAACTTCACTTAATCCTAGGAATGCTAACCCTGAAGATGTTATTACTAAAGTCCATGATATAGCTAGTGATGCTAAGATGACAGGCATTGCTAAGAACGTTGCAGCCAAAATGAAAGTTGATGATGCTGTAGCTAATACTAAGAGACTTAGAAATGTTATTACTAAAGAAGCACATCAGTTAATCCGTAGATTGGAGAAAGACATGGGTATTAAATTACCTGGTGCAGAAGCTGAGAAAATTATTAAGATGAAGTTCGATAAATTAGCGTCGGAGTGTAACTAATGGATTGTAATAAATTATTTAAACAAGCTTTAGCAAAGATAAATGTCGGTGAGCCTAAGGTTAGAAAACCTAGGGTTATTACTAGAGAGAAAGTTGGCAAAGCCGCAAAACTAGTTAAAAACCCTACTGCTAAAGGGTCTAGCGCTATTATAAATAATGAAGATGATTTATGAGTGAATGTAATAAGCTCTTTAAAGAGGCCTTAGGTGGTATAGACTTTACGTATAAATTAGATACTGTACTAAGTAGCTTAAACCCTAAGCAAAAGTTTAGTAAAGACCAGCTTGAAGGTTACCTTAAGAAACAAGGTGTTTCGCCTAAGGAGATTAAACAATCTGGTATCTTTGAACAAGCTCATACCAGGCCTATAACCGCTGAGGAATGGATTAAAACAAACCCAGGTAAACATAGATTAACTGAAGAGGTTAGTGATGCGCAAGAGTATGCTGATATTACGCTTAATCCACAAGAAGCAGTAGCATCTGGCACTTATCGTGAGCAGCTTACATTAGTTAATAAACCTGATACTAAAGCTCCTCAAATGTCACATTTTGCTCATGATGTTCAAGGATATAATGAACAAGCTATAATGAATGAAACTGATCAGCTACTTAAGAGACAGGACGAGATTGATAAAGAGCTAGCTAAATTACCGGACCTTGGTATTAATCCTGAAAACGGCACACCTTTACAAAGTCCTAAAGAAGTTGAGTTATATAATGAATTAAATGAAATTGAAAAGAAACTTAGTTATGCTGTTTCTCCTACTCAAGAAAAGACTCTATTAGGGTGGAGACGCTTACATGATGAGTCTATTAATGGAAAACCAACTACAGTATTAAATGAATTACAGTCTGACTGGGCGCAATCAGAGAGATCTGGTAGAGGTTTATTTAAAAGTACAAGTGATACACTACCTACTGTAAAAGAACTAGAGGTAGATAGAAAAAGACTAATAGCTGTAGACCAAAGAGCTAATGAGATACTCAAGCAGTTAAATGGTAAAAAAGAAAATATTACACCTAAGTTAGAAGAAGAGTGGAATAACTTACGTAAAGAAAAAATAGAACTAATAGAAAAAGATCGTAGAGAATCTAAGTTACTCGAGAAAGCTGGTCGTGGTATAGTAGCAGATTTTCCAATGTCTGAAAAGAAGTTCCATCAATATCAGATAGTTGCTGCTATAAATGAAGCAATAGAAACTGGTACTAATAGAGTAGCTATTCCAATTAATCGTGAAGGTGCATTGCATGGTACACCTGGTGTAACCAAGTTTTATGATAGTTTAGATAAGAAGGTACTACCAGAAATTCGTAAGAAGCTTGAGAAGCAAGGCATGAGAATTAAGACTAGTAGAGAAGACTATGGCGGCTCTGATGAAATACCAAATGGTCATGCTTTAGATTGGCATTATCCAGAGCATTTAGATAGCTTGGCTGAGGAAATGCCAGACGATTTAGCTAATATTATTAGAGAGTCAATTTATATGACTGAGAATGCAGAACTACCAGTATTTAATGGAGACTCTCTAAGAGGTGTTGACTTTGGTAAGTTTCAGTCAGAGATAGATGAAGCAATAGAACAGTTTGATTGGTATAAAGCTAATGGTAAAGTTGCTGGTAGTATGGCACCAGAACCATTACATATTCTAGAAATTGAAGAGATACCTAATAAGAAAGTGCGATGGGATATTTATAGTGTCTTAGGTGCTATAGGTCTAGGTGAAGTAGCTGATAAGCTGAAAGAAGAGGATGCAATATGAAACGTAGATTAATGGATATTGATGGGTTTGATACAGACGAATTTATGCTTGAGGTACAAATGGGCAGAATACCAGGTGTTAGTTATATCTGGAAGTTTGGTTACTCTGGTACTAATACTGCTAATGTGCCTAATACTATATATGACCATAATGCTGGGCTATATCCATATAACTTAGGGTATGGTGTAGATGCTAAAGCTGTGGACTTAGTTTCAACAATACCTCTTAGTGATGATGGTATATTGATAGCTATTCAAGGTTTGGATGCTGATGGTTATGAACAATCAGAAACTATGGTGATTGGCGGAACGTCTTTAAATACTTATAGTAGAGTATTTAGAATGTTTAATGCTAATGGCACAGCTATATCAGGTGAAGTAGACCTTAATGTTACTGGTACAGTAGATTTAGTGGCTCACTTAGATGTCAGTACACAAGCAACATTAATGGCTGTATATACAATCCCTAAAGGTTGTGTAGGCTATATGAATAAAGGTATTACATCAGTAGGCTCTGGAAAAGAAGCAATAGTAGATTATATGGTAAGACCGCTTAATGGAATATTTTCTGTTGGTGAGAGGATTGCTATTTATCAGGCAGCTGTAGAGGCTACCAGACCTTACTTGCCTATACCAGAGTTAGCTGATATAGAAGTTAGATGTACACCAACCCAAAATAATACAGCTATATCAGCTAGTTTTGGATTGATGCTAGTAGACAAAGATTTGTTTGGCCTATAGGTCATTCATTTCATAAGTCTTATTATTAAAGTCTTCTTTCTTACTTACTCTTTTATACACCTGATCTGAAATAGCTTTCTTTACAAGTATATGATTTACTACTAAGGTATTACTACCATTGACATTAACGATACGATCGCGTCTTTGAATAAACTTAGCGCCGCTGTAGTCACTACTAAGAATAATAAAATGTCGAAGATGACTAAGGTCCACACCTTCAGCGTGTGCGTTTGAGCTATAGATTTTAGCTCTTCTAAATTTTCTTTCAAGAACATTCCGCTCACCAACAAAATGGCACATAATACCAATATCTTCATGGTCTCCAAACTCCTTCATTATATAATCTATCTTTTCTGTATTACCTAGTTCTATGTAAGTATCATCTACTTTGGCAATACCTGACTCAAGCATATGTAAACTCGTACGTAACTTCATAGTACTATCACATACTAAATCTAAAATATCTAGATCTTGTGGCATATACTCTGTAAACATTCTATTAGCCACTTTAGCAATCTGATGTTCCTGTAGTTCATTATATAGGCTTCTAGTACATGGTTGTAATTCTACATAGTGAATCTTATCTACTGCTTGAACCGACTTATCAATACCAGCGTCTTCCTGTGTCATATAGATTGTGAATTTATTTATCTCATCTATTAACTCTGGTTTGTGTCTATCATATTGCGTTATATCACGTCCTGCGGCTTTAACATAATACTTAATACCAAACGTCTCATGGAACCTATAAAAGTTCTTAAAGGCTGTAAATGGATTGTATTTAGATATAAACATTTGATGATAAATAGACATTGGACTTTCTACAATAGCTGTCCCACTTAAGTGGATATGTGGTAAATTCTGACATAACTTTTTAATAGCAATAACACGCTTAGAAGGCTTAGGAAAAGCTCCTATATTATGCGACTCATCTATTATAACAAGGTCAAAGTGATCTGTCGGTAACTTATGCACTTGCTCATAGTTAGTAACAGTGTATTCATGCTTTCTGCCTTCTATAAATTTAGACCAGCCTGGTATAGCATTCTTCTTAGTTAAGACTAATACATACTTAATTTTATCAGACTTTTCAGCAGCTAGGATGCTAGTAAGTGTTTTACCAGACCTTGGCTTACCCGCTAAATAAGCATATCCAGTAGTCTTAAGTTGCTGCCATACTAGCTCAGCAAACTTTTCCTGGTGTGGATATGGGGTTACCATTATGAAGCATAACCTATTGCCAATAATGCACAAGCAGTAGCTAGTATAACATTTAACATAATCTGGTAGAAACATGGATTAGTCAAGTCTACTGGAACTATATCACCATTAATAGGCTGTGTGACTTCAATCTTATGTTCCTCCATCTTCATTACTTTAGTACTAGTCACTCTATATAACTCGCCTCTAACTTTGTATATACCAGGCTTTGGGTAATTTGCAGCTGAGTACAATCTGTCTTCAGGTACATTTAAGTCTGTGATTTTCATCATAGCTCCTTTAATTGTTTAGCTAATAAGAGTATATAACCTTCTACCTGGTCTCTTAATGCTTCTTGTGCTTCAGCTTTCTCTTCTTCATTATGATTAAGGCTAAATACCATTCTGTCCAACTCGATAATAGTTGTACGCTCGTTTTCCATTTCAAAGTCTTTTTGGTCTTCTTCTGAATGCTCCACATATTCTAAGTGGATTAACTTCGGTTCTTGCTCTGTCATTATATTCTCCTGCTATCTATAGCTTCTATTAGCTCTTTTACCTGCTCTACTTCCCATGCAACCATTTGCACACCGCCGCTTAATTCTATCTGCTTCAAGTTATACTCTTGTAACTTAGAAACATTATTCTTACTTTCTGGTCTTTTAACTTCAATGCCAATAAATCTACTGTCATAACAGCATAGAATATCAGGCACACCGCTTTTACTTGCTGATACAATCTTAACAACATAAGCATCTACTGACTCTAGATACTTAATCATTTTCTTTTGTATGGCTTGCTCTGTCATAATGTAAAGACCTGAACTTTTAAATCACCTTGAGTTAACTTAATACCTGCATCAAATCCCTCCATAATAAGTTTACGAATATTAGACTTATGCTTATTACTTACTTGCATTTTACCTACTTCACCTTTTATGTAAAGCTCATAGTCTCTACGGCTATTTAATTGTATTTCCATTAGTCGCTTACCTTTTTATCTTCTCTTACTCTAACATACGTAGGCTGGATATATGTGTCCATAATCTGCTCATACTCTATCTCAATAATCTTATCTAAGAAACAATCCTCATGATAACCACGTTCTTCATCACTTAGACCACTGCCAACACTAACTTCTCTACTAAAACTATCTAGTAAGACTAATGCACCTATTTTACCTGTGTACTTACCTTCACCTTCTTCAACGCCAATACATCTTAAATCAGCTGTAGGTCTATTTTTAAGCTTTATAGAATGATTAACTCTTTTACCTATATGATAGATTGAATCTGGCTCTACTAGCATGCCGCCTTCCCAACCAGCACTGGTAAATTGTTTAACACAAGCTCTAGCTTCTTTACCTGTAATTAACATGGTCTTAACTGTCTCTAAATATCTTAAACCTTCTATTAAATATGCTGCAGTTCTGATACGAGTACCATAAGGCACAGTCGTCTGAAGCTCTCCGTTTATAATCTCTAAACAGTCAAAGACTTTAATATTAGTAAAAGCTTGTTCTAATCCTATATTAGCCATACTTTTAGAGAAGTTAGTTCTATATGTGGTAAGCACAGCCGAGTGTCTACGATCACCTAGTTTACCTTCACATTTATTCATAAACTCGCCAACTAAAATGAAATCACCTGGCACTCTTGACAGCTCATCTTCAACTAGCTCTATAGTGAACTCTTTCCAATCTGAAGTAAAGAATTGTATTTGCTTACTACGTTTTACAATAAAGATTTGGTTACCATCATATTTAATAGATAATAAGTATTTAGTATCATTAAAGGTATCTAAAGTTTTCTTTGGCAGCTTATCAAAAGCTTTACCTTTCTGTGGTTTAAGCTGAAGCATTATCAAACTCTAATTTTAATTGTGCATAAGCCGGGTCTGATGATTTAATAAAGTTACCATGTTCATTAAGAAAACCTTGGCGGTCTTTAATTTCATTATAAGCATGCTCCCAACACTCTTCAAGTGTAAGCGCTTCAAGAGCAGCAAGATTAGTTAATACGACTAAACAATCGCCAATATCATCTTTAATACTTTTACCCTTACCTACATTATCCTGTAGTTCACCTACCTCAGACCCAAGTTTTAATGCTTGTGTAACAGTCTTGCCATTAGTTAGAATGCCTTTATCATGTGACCATGCCAAAGTAAGATTTCTCAATATTTCTAATGTTTTCACTTATTGTCCTTTTCTATTTCTAGTTGTAAACTATCTTCGCTAAATGGATGCAATACTAAACCTTGATGTGTATAGATATGCTTGGCCACTGTAATACTAGGGTTGTAGTTATGTAACTTATAGCTACTAACCATACTAATAGAAACGCCTAATAAGTCGGCAATCTCCTGTCCTTGCTTCCCATCATCTGCTAGTGAGGTGATGTAGTCCTTGATAAATATCATCTTCTTCCTTTCGTTCTTTCTATTATATCCAAATAAAGATTAAAATTTAATTAAATCTAATTTGATTATATGGCAATTTTTATCACCTGAATATAAATACTCAGATAATAATTTTAAAGTCCATATTGGCTAGATATGGAGTCCGTATCAATCTTCAAAATGGATTAAAAATGCAATATTTGTTAATGCGTGAGATAAATGACTAAGCCCGCTCTCTTTATCAACCTTCTCGCCACTTCTCCAGCTTTCTAGGTGGCGATATAAAGCATCTACATAACGATCAGTGTCATCAGCTTGTTTCCAATTATTAGGCTTATACTTTTTAGCACCGTAAGTAAGTACAGAAGCTAGTGCTTTAGTGGCAGATGGTGGTATTAAACCATAACGTAATTTACCAGCATCAAACTTCATAAAGTCTTCAACTATAACTACTTCTTTAATACCTATCTTATTAATAGCATCTGCACAATTAACACATGGTGTATGCGTTACATAAATCTTTTCTGGTAGAGCTAAGCCATTGCCGTCTAAGTTACTAATAGCTGCAACTTCTGCATGTATTACAGAGTCTAAAGTATGACCGTCTTCACACTCACAGTCATGCCCATCATTATGGTTAGCTCCTGTGCTAAGTACTGTATTATGACGGTCTGTAATTACAGCACCAACTTTACGTTTCTTACATGTGGAGGCAGCAGCTACTTTTAGTGCTAACCTCTCTATATCTTCTATTTTCATATTAAGCCTTTAACTCAAATTTTACTGCTGGTTTAGGATGATAACTTACTATCTCTAAACTCTCTTTTGTAAAGTTATAAATACTATCAGTAAGTCTAAAACCTACTGATGTGCCATAACAAGTGTCTCTTAATAGCTTTGTAAATAGTTCAATGTGTTCCTCATATAAATGAGTGTCACCAAAGTTAAAAGTAATCTCACCTGGTATTAAGTCACACTCATTAGCTATAGTAATAACATATAGTGCAGCAAGGATAAAATCACTTGGTGCACCAATAGCAAAATCAACTGATCGTTGAGTCCATACCATATCTAGTTTTCCTTGTCGCACAGAAAACTGGTATTGTGTATGGCATGGGTCGAGTGAGAGTTTACCTCTATTATCAGGGTTCCATAAGTCAATAAGTATCCTACGACTTGCTGGTTCATTTTTAATGAGATTAATGGCATAATCGAGTTGCGCTCTTGGAGGATAGTCTAGAACAAGCTCTCCATTTTCTCCTGCCCATAGTTTCCAGTAGGGGCAACCATTGGCTTCGAATTCGGCAACATTTTTTGAATCTTGTAAGAATGAGATGAATTCACCAACTACTCCCTTATGAAAAATCTTACGCATATTAAGCAAAGGAAAACCATTACTTAAATCATACTTTAACTGTGTTCCGAATAATGATAGTGTTCTACCATTTCTACCTTCTTGCCAGATACCGTTATTGATAATCTGCATTCCTAGCTTTTTATAAGCTTTATCTATAGACTCCCGTGGGTCCCATAAGACAATCTCCTCTCCATTAAATTGGTGCATATGAACTAGTCTAACTGTTACCAAAGCGTCTACTGCAGTCATACCAGCATTCTCATACATATCAACTAGTGTGTCCCAGCATTCTGACTCTGTCTGACAACCTATTAATGCTTTCTCAGCTTTCTTAGGGCCTATGCCAGGAATACCTGTAATATTATCTACTTTGTCACCTACCATAGCTTGCATAAAAGGCCACTTCATTTTAGTGTCTGCGTCACACTCCATCCACTTCATCTCTATATTATATTTAGCTGACTCGTAGTAATTAAAGTGTTTACCTTCAACAGAAAACAATAAGTCTTTATCAATTGCTACCATAATATATTTCTCTGGCTCAGCCACCTTCTTATATACTACAATATCATCAGCTTCCCATTGAGTAGCCATTGAGCCGTCAAAGTTCTCTAATAACTTATCCTTTAGTTCACGTAAACCAGCAGGAGTTCTAAACCCAGATCTGTTAGCTTTATAATCTGTCGCTACTTCATATCTAAAGTTCTCTCTGCCTCCGGTAAAATGCATCTCACATTCTCTACAGCCTGTTTTATCATAGATACGCTGTAACTTTTCCATTGCTTTAACATAAGCTTCATCTATATTATTAGTCCAACGAGCGTTAGTCTCTTCATCATACTCTGGACTATTAATAATTTCTTCATACTCTTCATCAGTATACATTTCTTTTGGTAATAAGTCTTCACATTGTTCTGTTAATAAACATGATGTATAAGCTAATGTATCAGCATCTATAAGAGCGATCTGCTCTGTTACTTGAGGCATTACTTTACCATCGATGTCTATATCAATGTCTATAAATTCTTCACTCATCTTAGTACTCCTTTATCTTGTAATACTTTTACAGCTTTTAATATATTTTCTGCAGGCTCCATACATACTCTACAAGGCTCTATAAAAACTGATATTTCTACTTTGGAAGCTCCAGTAATATTACTAGCTTTAGTGCTTTTTTGCGTGGTTAACCTTGCTTCTTTCTCATAAGATAAACTTAAGTTAGTGCCGCATTCAGCACAACGTAAGTGTGTCTCTAGTATACCTCTACAACTTACCATTTAGTACTCCTTACATACATCTAAATACTCTACCTCTACAGGCATTGGTATATCTTTATAGAACAGCATGTCACATTTACACATCTCTGTCCAACCTCTTTTCATTGCTGTTACTAGACGATCAGCCCATAACTCTACAGTAGCTCTATCTATACCATCTTTAAAGACAAGACGCTTATAACCAGCATCATGAACTATATTAAAGATTAGTTTTAAGGCTTCAGGATATTCCTTACAAAGATAATGGATAGCTAACTTCATAGTTTCAGCAATACAACCTTGTGTTGCATAGTTAATTGCGTCAGTACCAAGCCTAGGTTTATTTCTATGCCCAAGTGGCGTAGAAACTGGAGTGGTTTTATAATCATTCCATCTAGCTTTATGGTATCTTGCAATCATTTTATATTTCATATCATACTTACGTTTAATAACTGCAGCCTCATCTTGTGTAAAGATAACACCATAGTTAACATAAGCATATTCAACAAACGAAGGAGCAGACATACCAAAGATAAAACCAAAACTAACTGCTTTACCCCTTTGTCTATCTTCCTTTGTAATTTCCTCAATAGGTTTACCTGTGGCAAGGCTGGCACTAACTTTATGTAAGTCCATACCATCCATTAGTTCTTGATACATTACAGGCTCTCTCATAATACTACATGCAGCTCTAAGCTCAGCAGTAGAATAATCGGCATGTATAACAACTGAATCCTCTGTGTCTGAGTTAAAGATATATTGTAGATCACGAGGTATCTGTTGAGCATTGATACTTCTATCTAAGTCACCACCAGTTGATGTAAATCTACCAGTGGCAGCACCAGCTACATTGAAACGCGTAATGACTTTAGGGAAGTTGTAGCTATGTAGCATAGTTCTACGCTTCAATAGTCTACGTTGCTTGAATACTAGTTCTGCAATCTCGTTACCATCACCAATAAGTCTAATTAGAACTTCTTTAGAGCTACTGTCAGTACCTAAGGCTGCTTTAACTTGCTTAGGTGAATTTGGATTTAACCCATTTAACTTGGCATAGTTATCATTAATAGTATCTTCAATAGCATCTAATTCTTTTCTAACTGCTGTTTGATTAGACACAAGACCATTTTGTTGGTATTCAATAGCATACTTCATACTTAGTATATCTACTTTGTATGCTAACACTTCCCTACACTTTTGTACCTGTGCATTCTTCCATATTAAACTAAGTGCATAAACATCTGTAGCTGAATACTTAAGTTGCGCGTCAGATAAATAAGCACCTGGCATAAAACCAGCTTTTTGTAGAGTAGCTTTATTTAACCCATCATATAAACTGTTATGCCCTAGTTGTATAACTACATTATCTAGTCTAAAGTCTTGCCATGATGGGTAGGCAATACGTGATAGATATAGAGTATCATCAAACTTCTCTGTTGTCATGTTCAGTGTACCAAAGTCATATGAAGCACCATGCCAAATAGTCCATAATGGTTTAATGAAGTCTTTTATCTCATCAACTGAAATGATATCAGTATCTAATATGTATATGATAGGGTCTGTTGAGGGTTGGTAGAGTTGTACTAAGCGTAAGTTAATATATAGACCATAAGTCTCAATATCTGCAAATGTCTCTACACCTGGTTGTAAGTGTTTTACCTCTTCTAAAGAGTCTACTACTTTAAAGTTAATCATTTTCTAAGTGTGTCCTTCACTGTTTAGTTGTATTGTAATTCTTTGATAAATAAAAAGAGCCGAAGCTCTAATTACTAAAGATCTGGTTCGTCTGCAGGAAGTGCTGGTACAGCATCTCCAAGGTCAATATCTTCACCGTCCATCTCATCTACTTCAATCTCAGTACCTTCATACTTAGTAAGAGTAGCAATCTGTACAGCGCTTAAATATAGTGTTACTTTCTGAGCACCACCAACATCATTACCTTGAGCAGTACCATGAATTACACCTGTTGAACCGTTACCAACTGACCAGTCAGCCGCATGAACAGCAGTAGTAATATCATTACCTTTATGGTCAAATACTTTAACCACTTGTGGATTACCATTAGGCCATACTGTATTAGTTTTAAATGTAACTAATACATCATTAGTCTCTTCACCAGTCTCTTTATCAAGAACAGGTTTGATACCATTAGTCTTAGGTTTAACTGCCGGCTTAATACCATTAGCTGTTTTATAAGCTGTCCACTCTTCGTCGATCTGAGCTAAAATATTCTTATGCGCTTCAGAATCTTTTTCTAATACTACAGAACATACAAATTGCATATGAGGGTCATTACCAGGCATAGCTTGGTCTCTTCCTTCTCCATCAATAAATACGTATCTTAGTTCACCTTTTGGTGTTTTTACTTTTGTTGCCATCTTGTTTTCCTTGTTTTAGTTGTTTTCATCTGTACATCATCTTGTATAAGTTAAGCTATCTTATATAGGCTTAGAGATACCAGCAGTGCATAATATGGATTAACCACAAATGCCACTATGTTTGTGTTACTGGTACCGCTAAACCTAAGTTTAGCACTAGTCTTTCCTAGTAGTCAACTAAAGACCAAAAAATATCAATACAATATTTTTAATGTAGTTTAACCTCTCCAGGTTCGGCTTATAGGCCTAAGCACACCCTCCAACAGAGGATGCATTAGACTTACGCAGCTTTAGGAGCTTTGATAAGACCAACCGAAGAATAATCAGGCTTAGTAGCTTTGATTTTCTCAATTTTTGCTTTACCTTGTTCAGGTGTAAGTTTACCATCAAGAACATCTGACATGATAGCACGTTCAGAAGTAGTAGCAACTTTTGCAGCGTCTTTACGAATAGACTCAGCTTGGCGAGATAGACGACGTAGACCGTTAATACCTTTACCACTTTTGTCTTCATAGAAGTATTCAACAGTTGCAGGTAGGAATTTACCAGATACAGAACACATGATTTCAGTGATTTCACCATTACCATTTTTCTTAGTAACTTCATCCAAGTTAACAGTTGCTCCACCAGCTTTTGGTTCTAGAAGTACAGTTAGTGCTTCAACAAGTTGTTTTGGTGCTTTATGTTCAGCACAGATAGCCATTGCAGATGCAAAGATTTCTTTTTTAGTAGCCATTTAAGGTCCTTTAAGTGGGCAAGCCCGAATTTAATTTGACGTCTTTTATACGGCTTTGTCATTCTCCGTTTGTAAATATATTATATCATATTAAGATTAAACGAATATTAAATGATAAAAATTCTTTTTCTCGAACGAGATATCGCGACGTACATAAGTCTAGCGTAGTTGAAGTAAGACTTATTAAAGATTGACTTCTGGATGTCCGACTTAACTACCCAAACTCTATTGAATTCTGACCCTTGTGATTTATGCACAGTGGAAGCAAAACTATAGTCCATAGTGAAAGCTCTATTAAGTGCATAGACTTGTGAGAATTTAGCTTTATCTTTCAAAGCATCTTCCTTAGCCTTGGTTCTTATTCTGTTAGCATTACCTATGCCAAGGATAACCGGAATAACCAAACCATTTGAAGAAATATATTTAATATTTTTATTCTTAATTAGCGCTTTAAGACTGCTCAGGACGAATTTTTTATTTATCTGATTATTCTGCATAAATAATTTTCCGGACTCATACAGGCCCATTATATCATCCAGAGATAGAGATATGAAATCATCAACAATGTATAAATCAGATAATGTTCCAAGCTGAACCTCTTGGCCAACATAACTAGTGATACCAAACTTCTTAGCTATTGCTGTATTATAGTCACCAACAGCTTTATTGGTATATGCTAGTAAGCGATCGCCAAGTTCAAACTCATTAATATTCTTAGCGTGTATAACATTCTCACTTTCTGGTGTAGATAGATCTTTGGAGTTAGTACCTTGAATATACTCTACAAACTTAGTAAACATTGCTACTACGTCAGGACTCTCAGCTCTATGCTGCTTGGTCAGGTTTGTAGTAGTTAATGGGTCAGTTTGTATTTGTAATCCTTTAACTGGTAGTAACTGATAAGGGTCTAAGAATAAATGTAACGTAATATGGTCTGTCTCAAAGTTATTCAACTCCTCTAGCTTACCAGTAATACCCATAAGCATGTCTTCACTCATCATACCAGCTTCATCAATAACTATGTCTGTATATGCGTCTATATCACTGTCAAGTCTTATGATAGTATCAATGTGTGCTATATGTTCTGCTTTCTCATTGATGCCTGGTATCCACCCAAGCAATGCATGAATAGTTTTAAGTTCAATCTTAGTATTAGTAGAACCTCTTAAACGCGCTAAGGCTTTATGAGTAGGTGCTAGTACTACTGATGTCTTCTCAGGTAGTTTATCTAATAATGCTAATAGTTCAGTAGACTTACCAGTCCCAGCATACCCTGTAGTATAATTAATATTCATGATAACCAACTGTCTACAATATCACCTAATATAGGAGCTAGGTAGTCTGTACCTAAATGAACTGCTATTATAAAGATAGCAAAGCATATTACTTTAAGTGTATGGTCCATTAAAAATCCTTTACATAAATACTAGTATATGGTCTAATATAAATACTAGGCTCTTGCTTCTCTATCTTTGATAGAAAAGACTTGTCCATTTCTGAGTATATTTCTTCATCTGTAGGCAGTGACATCCACCAACCGCTTAAAGCCGCAAGGCATGCCATAAGAAAACAGTAAATCCATTTCATTTATAACTCCTTAGTTTAGACACATTACTACGTGTTGCTTTTGCTAGCTGGCAAGTCACTGTTGCTTTTTCAAGCTGCAATCTAATTATCTGATCTTCCATAAGTTTAATATGAGTTGCTAGTGTAAGTAAATCATTCATCTCAACTTCTGAAACTTTACAACCATCTAATGCTTGTAATCGTATTGCTTCTAATATATTATTAACTTCAGTCATTAGTTACTCCTAGTTGTTTCTTTCTACCTCTTAATTGCTTAAGGATTGTAGGAATAGAACGTGTTCTTCTGCCATTAGAGCAAAGGAATGAATTACCTGTACGAATATGGTGAAACATATTACTATCAAAATGATAGAGTTGTTTAGCCTTTCTCATCAGCTCATATGAACATACATAATTAACATAAGTATCTTTAATATTAAGGTCATTGTCTTCCGCATACATTACAGCGAAGCAAGCTACTTCAGTTAAATCCATCATACTTCCCATCCTTGTACAAGCTTCATTGCAATCTGAATAGTCTCTGCTGTATGCTCAACACCCATTGTCTCAGCATCGTCAAGAACCTCATTAACCCACTGTAGTGTTTTAACGTCAAAGTGATCTTTAGCTTCTAGCTCTATGTCATCTTCTGTATAATCATCAGCAACATAAATAATATTTGAATAGCCATTAGCTGCCCAACTACTATAGAACGCTTGCTCAACTTCACCAGGGTCTGCTGTTAGCTCTGAGAATGTTTGGCTACCTAAGTGAGGCTCACCATCCATTACCTTCTCTGTCCATTTTCTGATATACATTTTGTGTCCTTTGTTTTCGTTTTGTTATATTTATTATATCACGCATTATATTAAAATTAGATTAAATTATTCGTCTAATTCTAATGGGGCTATAGTCTCAACCTCTACTAAGTGTTTGTACGCTTTAAGCAGCTCTACTACTTGTATAGAATAGTTCTTATTACCTTTCTTAAAGCTTACCTTCTTCTTCATCTTACGTAGCTTTGTTTTAACTTCTATAGGGTCAAGCAATGATGTGCTCTCAGCTATATCAACTAAACTAGGGATATCCAACTCTTTTGTGCCTGATGTGTTATATAATAATATACGCGTTGCTGAGCCTGTAGATGTACTAAACAGTCTGTCAATCTCATGTAATGGCACACATAAGTCTTCAGTAAACACTTGCATTAGTTTATCTAAGTTACTATCTTCTAGCGCCTCTACAATCTTATCAATAGGGTCTGTTGTTGACTCAATGTATTCCTCATAGTCATCATTCTTCCAGTGCTTATTGTCTGTATAATCAGTATGGCTGATCTTCTTAAACGTCTTCAAGTAATTAGCGAAGTGTGGCAGCTCGTGATGTAGTGACGCTATAAACTCTTTAGTATTATTAGTTATAGTGCTCAGCTTATTAGGACACTTAAACAACACTAGACGTCTGTCATTACCAGCAGTATCAGTAATCAACTTAGTATTCATATTTGTTGTTATCACCGGAGTAATATAGTGGCGTGTATTAGAGTCTCCAAGTATATCTTTACCTTTCTTCTCAATACTAACAACAGCACGACCTGTACGTTTCTTTAGCTCTGCTACTAACTTCGCTTGCTGCGCTTTACTCTCACCTTCTCCACCCTCATCAATTATAGCATAGTCTGTAGACGCCATCCACGCGTTAAAGTTATTCTGTAGTTTGTCAAGAGTAACCTCCTGAATCCGACTTAGTCCTGCAAAGTACTCTAGGTATATAGTAGTGAATACACCTTTACCTGCACCACCAACACCTGCCAGTACGAAATATAATGGTGTATATTCATATGTTGTATGCTTATTAGCTAAGAACCCAAAGAGTCTTTCTCTGTTCTCTTGGTCTGGTATTAAATTCTCAAAGAACTTCAATGTATTCTCTGGGTGTATAGGCTCTTTAACTATCTTAATCCCTTTGAGTATCAGTACACCATCTGTGGGTCTAAACAAGTTAAACTGTGCTTTCCTATTATGTGGTTTAGTCTTAGCTGGATTAGCCTCTGGACTATCTATAATCTCCACTGGCTCAGCCTTCTTCAATACCATTTCACCTGTTATCTTACGTCTGTCTTTTGAATTCGAGATTATACTATTAACTAAGCTTGTCTGTTTATTAAAGAGTGTAGTATCACCTAAGCGATTATTATACTCAACAAATAACTCCTTAGCACTGTCATACATAATCTCTATTGTATCACCATAAACTGTGGGATATGTCATTCCCTCGTGCTTCCAGTCTTTGTTGTATCTCCATAAGTTGTCACCTGTGATAGAGTTTATTCTATTCTTCACATCATAGTTACAATCCTTAATTATACGAGCATCATCCATCGGATTGTCCCATAGAGTATTTATATATAACATTATACTCTGAAACTTCTCCTCTGATACACTAGGGTCTTGCGCAAGCTTAAACCTAACACTGTTCATCCACTCAGTTCCCTCACCATCCTGCAACTGTGCTGGGTTCTTAACCTCTAGCTTAGCAGGGACGATCTTCGCGACTAGCTCCTCTGTATACTCTTGCTCAAGCAAATAACCTAATGTAGAGTTATCTAGCACTGATGTATCATATACTGCTTGTTGCGTAGAGCCTGCTGACAGATTATCTATATTAGCCTGCAACGCCTTGGACATAATAAAGTCAACTAATTGTGCTGGTATGCGATATGCTGGTAATGCTGTTAGTGGCTCTGTTAATAGCGTCTTACACTTGTTCGCCGCCGTAGCGAGGTATATAAGTCTGCTACCTATCTGCAAGTCTATCTTCGCCTTCTTAGCTAGCATATGTATCTTGTTCAGTAGCTCATAGTCTTCCTGATGATACGCGAATAGTAAGTGGCCACCTTTAATATCTGATCGTGCAACGTAGTCACACTGGTCATCTATAAGCCCTAACACTTGATTAAACAACTCATTAGTATCTATATCAACACCTATAAAGTCTTGACCTGCTATAATACCTAATAGAGCTGTGTTCTGTGTATTCCTTTGTGTCTGGTACTGTGTCCATCCACCCTTCGGAAATCCTGGATTAGTCTTAGTTACACCATCAGCCTCACGTTGCATTGTCTTAGCTGTTAATGGTACTGTGTGAAATATTTTAGTGTAGTCCATTAGCTTCATCCTCTGACAAACTAAGGTCTCTGTATTGGTTACCTGTTGGCGTGTTGTCAGAGTCTAATTCATTGGTTGTATGCGTAGATACATTGTCATAGTCTTTAATAGCTCTATTAACTTTAAGTATGTATGGGAGTACCGCAGGAACTATAGCTATCTCTGGCTTGTTATTGGTTAGGCGAAGGCGTGGCTTGTTGCCCTTGGTATAGTAGAGAGATGCCTTAAGCGCGTCGTGCTGTAAGTCGTAGGTCTCCTTGAGCGTACTGAGTGTTAATAATGTCATCTGTTGGCTTCCTTTGGTTATTTTGATTATTTTATTATATCCAATAAATTATAAGATGAATATTAAATTGATTGAGAATAATCAAAATAACCAAATAAGGGTCTTGTGAGAGTGTGGTGGAGACTTTTAAAGGCTGATAATAACCAAAGTAATCTGATGGAGTGTGTTATAATGTGATAAATCCCTGTTGATAATCAATATCGTAACCAAATAACCACAATAATCCCGGTAACCAATTTTTTTCAGTCCTATATATATTTTTTGTACTAAGCGAGATTTGTTGGTTATATGTCTTTTATGATTATTTAGATTATTTTGGTTACTAACATATTTGAAAGAGTAAGATAGATAAAGGAACCTTAAGGCTCTTGAACGTCCTCCTTAGCTTCCTTCTCTATTGCCGCGAGTGTAACATAGATATCATTGTCAAGAGTGCTAACTGTCTCTACCTTCTTACCTAGGTCTCCGACAGTCCCATCACATACCATAGTTATCAAGTGTATCTTACTATCTAGTAAACGTGTGCACTCCATAACATTAGTTCTAGAGTTAACTATTATTGTAGTCTCACGAGTCTTTATAGCTATCATTATAAGCTCCTTAGAGTTAAGTGAGTATAATCCGTAGACATACTAAAGGTTGTATTAAACATATCATGTTCCCTCAGATCTGCGCCAAGCATCATCTGACTGTTCTGGCCACTCATAACTAATAAGATAGCTTCAGGTGTTATCTCTACCTTCTTTATTTCATTAGCATATAGTGCTAGTAGTTCCATGATACCTTCATCCATTAAGTTGATTGTGCTATACATATAAAGCTCCTTCTAGTCTCCATCCATTAAGCATTGCATTAAAGACCTGAGCAGCCTCAACTAGTTCTACGATGTTACCTTTAATCATTAGTATAGTGTCCATAATAGACTCCTTGTGTGTTATAGTTAGACATAAAGTCTATAAGACCCTCCTAAGAGAGCCCTAAGACGTTATTTAGCTTCTGGTGCTGGTTTGTTGAACTCGGCCCAATCTGCCTCATAATCGAATGATTTAGGGTCATTAAGACCTTTCTTAAGAGCTTCACTCTCCTTAGCACACTTCTGCGCATCTTCCATTTGTCCTTCACTCATGGCACATACCGCCTGATCGTTTAAACGTTTGATGTTAGCATTAGTTTTATTCCATTTACTGATAGAAGCCTTACAATATCCTTTAGACTTGCCTTGACTAATTACCATGTTAGCCACTGGCTCATATCTTCCATGAAATCTACAGTATGCTTCAACTATGTTACCTTCATCATCTAAGACTGGAGGGTTAGCTGAACCACTTGACTTTGGTGCTAAAAGAGTCTCTAGCTCACCGATTAACTTCTTACTAGCTTTCTGTGCTGTAAGTACTTCTAGGACGTCTGCCCAAACTTGTGTTTTAGTTGTTGTTGCCATAATAGGCTCCTTGTGTTATAGTTAGTGCCGAAACACTCTCAACCTCTCTTAGAGAAGTCTCACTGCTTCGTTCTTATACTTATATTATATCATAGCTTTTATTAGTTTAAGATTAGTTCAAAAAGAATCTTTCTGAATCAATCTCATCAGCTAACTTGCTTTTGATACTTATATTATAAGCTATGTAACATTAAAATTAGATTAAATAGAATTTAAATCTATCTTAAATTATTCTACTAATCATATTATCATGTTCTATTCTTATTGATCTTACGCTATTCGCGTGCACGCGTCTCATTAATACACGTGACGCGCGCGTATACCATAACTAACATTAATCCAAGCTTAAATCAATTAATTCTTTTGCGCCGATCGATATTGATTATGATAATCGGAATCGCTGGATGGTGGCAGATGGTGGTTGTATTCTGTTTGATACCGCTGTATTTTATTAGTGTAACTACTAGTCTCCGCCGCTACTCAGAGGGCGCCCTAGGGACCTAGCAGCCCCGCCCTGTCTAGACATACGTCGTCAGTTTTCTACAGTTCAAATTTTCAACTCCATCACAATCCAACTGAATAACAAAGTATGCAGTTCAAATTTTCAACTCCCTCACAATCCAACTGAATGACAAAGTATACCACCTCTAAGCCACCAACCTAACTAACAGAATCTAATGTTATTTTAATATATAATACAGTATAATCAGAAAAAGGACCCACATGACAAAGTTACTCCTACAGTCATATCGGATGGAATATGAGACCACTGATATAACAATAGACAACTTGTGCGACAAGTACAACCTCTCTACATCAGATCTTAGCGGTTACACCAAGTGGACAAAGACACTTGAGATAGACGAAGAGCCCGAAGAACAACACGAGCCAGAACCTATAGTTACAGAGCCAGAAGACATTATCGAGGAACCTATAGTTATAGAGCCGGTAATGCTTAGTTGTGATGAGCCAATAGTTCCAGAGGTTATGCTACCAACACCTTCACAAGCCACTACACCAGCACTAGATAAGTATGAGGATGGTGATACAGATATTAAAGATCAGATACTTAGTTTTAAGAAGTCTGCGTTGAACTACGCTGTTGAGTTTATGGAGAATGATGTGAAGTTTGCTGAGGTTAAAGAGTTTAAAGATATTGTTAGTATAGTTGATAGTATAGATAAAAGCTTCCAGAAGAATACAGAGAGTACTACAACGGTTAATGTTATGATACAGAATATTATGAGCGAGTTCCACGATGATTGCTAATGCGGAGCTAGGACCTAAGGATATTAAGAAGCTACATAAACTTGAGAAAGATTATAACTCGCGAGAAGTAGAGTTGACAGAAGAGCAGCAAGAGTTTATAAGAACTAAACTTAGCTCTAAGTTGTGGCGTATGGATAACTTGTATAAGATACGTGATAAGAATGCTAAGTTACGTACTATGAAGCTTAACAATGCACAGCGTAAGGTTTTGACGAAATACAAGCATAATAAAAAGATAATATTGAAGTCTAGGCAGCAAGGGATATCTACACTATTCCTAGCATATTATATAGATGACTGTTTATTTAAGCCAGGGTATCAGGCTGGTATACAGTCATATGGGCAAGATGAGGCTGATAAACTAAGTAAACGTGCTGAGATAATGTGGGATGAGCTTAGTGATGATATTAAAGGACTTATGGGCCTTACACTAGTTTCTAACAACAGTAAAGGTATGACATTCAGCAATGGTTCTATATTAAAGATTGGTAACTTCCGTGGTGATACACTACAAGGGTTACACGTATCAGAGCTAGGTAAGATAGCTAGTAAATATCCTGAGAAAGCTAAAGAGCTTAAGACTGGTGCATTTCAGGCAGTATCAGTAAAGAATAGGATTACAATAGAGTCGACAGCTGAGGGACGATCAGGGTTATTTTATGAGATGTGGAGAATAGCTGAGGAGCTTGCGCTACAAGAGAAAGCATTAACACCACTAGATTTCCAGGCTATATTTTTAAGTTGGGTTTATGATAGTGACTGCCAGCTAGATTTCGAGGTTAGTATAGATAAAGTGATGGGTAACTACTTTAGTGAGATTGAGGAAGACTTAGATATAGTATTAACTGACTCACAGAAGTGGTGGTATGCTAAGAAGAAGGAAGAGCTTGGTGATGAGATGACCCAGGAATATCCGACGACTGCTGAAGAGGCTTTTATGTCAGCTAAGGACGGTTCATATTACGCGCGTATGTATCGCGAGCATATAATTAAGGGTAAGCGACTGATACAAGACCTATACGATGAGAATTTAAACGTCAGTGTGGCAATGGACCTTGGGATGAACGATACAATGGTTTTGGTATGGTATCAGAGATGGGGAAAAGACCTCAGGATAGTAGATAGTTATCATAATAGTGGTGAGGGCCTTGAGCATTATGCTAGAATAATACATGATAAGGTGAAAACTCATGGTTATGTATATGATACTATATATGGGCCTCATGATATGAATGTAAGAGACCTAAGTGCTAGAGGTGGTAAATCTAGGAAACATATTATGAGAGATTATGGTATTAGGGTAACAGTATTACCACGTATGAAAGTTAATGATGGTATTGAACTAGTTCGTAAGTGGATTCCTCATACATATATAGATGAGTCATTAAAGTATATACAAGATACCTACATGAACTATACAAAAGAGTGGGATAATAAGCTTGGAGTATGGAAAGATAAGCCTCGCCATGATGACTGGTCTAACCCTGCAGATGCTATTAGATATGTTTGCTTGGCTATACAAGAAGCAGAAGTAACTCATATAGGGAAAAGACGTCCTAGAAAAGTTAGTGGATTTGACATCTAACTAATAATTTTTTAATATAATATATGTTATAATAGTATTTATCACAACAAAAGGGACTTAATATGGGTAATCCAGAAGATAACACTGCTGCTACCGATAATGTTAATGACGAGCTGTCATTGTCAGATCAGGTAAACTTAGCAGTCAAAGCGATGACGTATGACGAAGATAAAGAGGTATGGAATTTACCTACGGACCTTCCAGAAAACGTAATGGTGGCTGCTACAGCTGAAAAGAGAAGACGTGACACTCAAGCTTCATTAACAAAGTCTAACCAGAAGCTTAAAGCACTGGAGGCGACTAATTCTGCTCTACAAGAGGAGTTGAAGAAGTCAGTGAAAGTTAGTTTAACACAGGAACAGACTGATGAGCTGGAAGACTTGAAATATAGTGACCCAGAAGCTTGGCGTGTAAAAATGAACAATTATGAGAGTCAAGCTCATTCTGACCTTAATGCTAAATTAACCTCAACCTATACAGATGCTGATAAAGCTGCTGAACTTAGTAGACGTGAAGAGGTTCTAGCAGAATTCTTGGCTGCTAATCCAAACACGGCGCTAAATGATGATATTATCGCTAATGACGTCCCTCCTAGACTTACTAAGAGACTAGAAGAAGGCGCTATTAGCTTTGAGGAGTTCTTAGAAGAAGCGAAGGATTTTATTGTCCAGCCGACGTTCGCAATTGCAAACGAGGAGAATAAAGAAAACGTTAATCTAAGTAAAGTTGGTGGTGGTTCTGAAGTGGCAGCTGGTGCTGTTGAAGAAGATATCATTACTTCATATAGCGGCGAAGTCTATTAAGACTTTGCTAATTTAGTATCGAGGGAGATATTATGGGTGGTGCAACAGGTGTTGTAGATATCGGTAGTGATTTAGTACGTAAAAAGTGGATGCGCGAGGGAATGCTTCAAAAAGCTTCTGATTCAATTTTTGCTCCTTTTATGGGTAACTCTAAAGACGCAATCGTTTATCAAGAAAATAATAGTAATGCTGGTGATGGTCACACAGTAGTTTTTGATTTTGATGGAAATCTTCGTAACCGTGCTATTAAGGGTAAAAATACTGCTTATGGTAAGGGTGAACAAAAGAAGAAATTCTCTGACAAACTTACAGTTGAACGTTATCGTTTAGTTGTTGATAATGGTGATGATTTTGATGGTGTTAACATTGGTGACCTTTCAATTACTCAACATGGTGACAGTCGTTCTAAACTAGGTGATTTATTCATCCGTTTTAAAGACCAAGCGCTAATTGATGCTGCTCAAGGTAATCTTGGTAATACACCAACACATATCATTGATTTAACTGCTACTTTTGGTATTGCAGAACTTACTGACATTGAAACTACTCTTAAAACAGGTAATGGTTTTGATACTGGTAGTACTCGTCGTCCGCCTGAGCCGTTTAAAACTATGGATGGTAAGAAAATGTGGTTATTCGCAGTTGATGCTGCTATGGCTGGTGTTCTTAAGAAATCTTCAAGCTATCAATCACTTGTATATAATGGTGATGTTCGTGGTAATAATAACCGTGCAATCAATGGTATCATTGGTAAACTTGGAAACCTAATCATTGTTGAATGGGATAACTTCTTTGGTGAAACTGATGCTGGTACATTTGGACTTGATGGTTCAGATATTGAAATGGCTGGTTTACGTCAGTATGACTCAGTTAATACTGAATGGACAGGACAACCTTCATTTGATTATGCGTCTACTCTACGTTCACGTGGTATTATTATGGGTGCTGGTGCATTACAAATGGCTTTCGGTAAGATGCCAGATTATAAATTCCAAGAGTCTACTGACTTCGGTATTAAATCTGAATCTGCTGTTGAGTTCTGGATGGATGCTAAGAAAACTAAGTTGACTGCTGAAGCTGGTGATTATACATCTGCAAAAGTAGCTGGAATTGACTACGGTGTTATTGCTGTAGACTTAACTGTACAAGCGTAAGGAGTCTTTAAATGGCTGATTTGAAAAGAACTGGTTTAAACAACCAGAAACGTGGTGTATCAGTAGCAGTAACGGAGCAGATTACATATGCTGCTGCCGCTACTCCTTCAGATACTGTGTTCACTCTACCTGCTAATTCAATGGTTACAGGCGTATACGCTATTGTAACTGATGCTGCTGGCGCTGGTGATACACTAGATGTTGTTGTAGGTGCTACTGTTGTAGCTAATGAAATTGCAATTAGCGCACTTGGTGTTGCTTCTGGTACTGTAGCTGTTACTAACTTTCCAACTGGTGGTGCTGTAACTGTTGTTGCTGGTGCTGGTGCAGCTCTTGGTGATGCTTCAACTTACCAAGTAGTTGTTGAGTACATTGAACTTGACAAAGTTACTGGTGAGTATACTAACTAGTATATAGGTTCCTCTTAGGAGGGACTTATTATATTAATTATATAATTACTTAGGAGGATTTATGAGTAGAGTAACAGATATACTTGTTCGTGCTAGAGATATACTAGCTGATACTGACTCACAGCGCTATTCCGACGATGCTCTTATACGCATATTTAATGAAGGTGCTAGTAGCCTGGCACTAAGCACGAGAATGCTAACTACTATGAGCGCTATTGAATTACAAGATAATGTTAGTAGATACTCAGTATCTAATGCTATTGATATTCTTAAAGTACAATATAAATCTCGTAGACTAGAGTCACGCACAGAGCAAGAGATGAATAATATTGACCCTGATTGGGAGGAAGTTAATGGAGATACTCCAGAATTTGTTATTTTTGATAATCTTCCTAAGAATACATTTAAGATTTATCCTTTCCTACAGACAGTAGACCCTATTGAAACCACTTATAATAGCTTATATGGAGCTCTTATAGATATCAATGTAGATAATGATTTACTATATCCAGTATATAGTGATCTTGGGGTAGGCGACTACTTATTTATCGCTTATAAGAAGAAAGCTGATACTATTACTATAGCTACCATAGATGATGACTTTGAATTTGATAGTATTTGTGATGAAGCTTTCGTATTATATATCTCTGGTATGGCATTAAGAAATGATGCTGATACACTCAATAGACAGTTTGGAGCTGAACAGCTTAGCCTATATGGTCAATATGTTAAACAGTATCTTAGTAAAGATGTTAATGAATATAGTAAAGTTACTAATAATTCAGTAAATTATGTAGGATTTCAATAATGCGTATTCATGTAAATAGACAACTAATGGGTGTAGATGACATAGTTTGGGGAACTGGTACAGTAGAGCAAACTCGTAATGGGCAAGCTGTACTTATATCTAAGGTAAGTGCTATTGATATTCCATTTACTAATACTGTCAGTGGATTAGCTGCAACAACTGTTGAAGAAGCTATAGACGAAGTTGAAGACAGAGTAGATACTGCTGAAACAAAACTTGATCTTGTTACAATAACTCAACCTGTAGACCTTGATGCTATTGAGACTAAGATAGATCTTGTTACAGTAACTCAACCTGTAGACCTTGATGCTATTGAGACTAAGATAGATCTTGTTACAGTAACTCAACCTGTAGACCTTGACGCTATTGAAGATACTCAAGCAAATCAAACACTAGCAATAGGAAACATAAACAAACCCTTGCTTCATCTACCGCTTGACAATTCACTTGACTTTGAAAAAGGTGTAGGAACTGTTAGCTTTACGAGAGCTACAACAGGTACTTACATTGACAGATATGGAGTTCTTAAAACTGCTTTAACTGATGAGCCTAGATTTGAAAAAGATGGTTTGTTGGTAGAAGGTGCTAGTACTAATCTTATTCTTTATAGTGAAGACTTTAATCAAAGTAGTTGGCTTAAAACAAGAGTTTCTGTATTACCTAATTCTACTATAGCCCCTGATGGAACATTAACAGCAGATAGTCTTATTGACTCCTCAACAGGTGATGGTACAGGATATATATATAGAACTGGCTCATTTACGATAGGTACTCAATACTGTTTCTCGTTATATGTTAAAAAGATTGATGGCATAAGTGGTGCAAAAGTTAGGATTCAACTCTCGTCAGCTTATGGATTTAATGTTAATTACCCAATATGCGACTTTGATTTTGATACAGAAGCAGTAACATTAGGGAGAAGCTATAACGTAGAGTCTTTGTCAGATGGGTGGTTCAGATTATCAGTATACGGAGAGAGTGAAGCGAGTTATTCAGGAAATATTATATATTTTAGTCACCAAGGCTCGGATACTGAGGGCAATGGGTTTTATATTTGGGGGGCACAATTAGAAAAACTCCCATTTGCTTCATCTTACATACCTTCTACAGACACTTTCACAAGTAGAGCAACAACAGGTACTTATTACAACGCTTCAGGGACACTCTCAACATCTGCTATTAATGAGGCTAGATACACGTACAATCCAAGCGATTTAACAGCCCCTGCTAGTCTATTGCTTGAGGGTGCTAGTACGAATCTAATGCTTCAAAGTGAAGACCCGTCACTTTGGCCAAAGACTTTATTAACTTACAACTCAACTTCGGTAGAAAATGGGGTTACTTATGGAACTTTTACACCTGATGTTGGAGCTGGTGCAGGAGGTACGGACGGCTTATTATTATCAACTTCAGGCTCATTATTAGTAGGTGATGAAATAACCTTATCTTTTAGAATCAAGTACACTTCAATACAATATATCAGCCTAAGACGAAATAGCACATTCAATGACCCCTTGTTTTTAGCAAAGATTGACTTAGTAAATAAAACTATAGTTACTGATGATAGTCTATATGGGCTTACTCTTCTTGTAAATGAAGATGACTCTATTACTGTATCTGGAACATTTAGTGTAAATACTGGTACAGGTAGCCAGATTGGATATTTTCTACAGAATACATTTTCAGGAGATGCAGACGGTATAAATACATTAAAAGTTGGTATGCCTCAAACAGAGAAACTCCCATACGCAACTTCATACATACCTACAACAGGCACAACAGTTACAAGAAGTGCTGATGTTAGTACATCAGTTGCTACTACTAGGGCTGGTGAATCTTGTTCAGTTACAGCAAAAGATAATACACCATCATTATTAAGTGATAGTCAGTTTTCTTATGCATTTGATTACGATTGTTATGGTGATAAAGACTCAGGACTATACTTCACAATGCTTGACTTTAATAATGGTGTAATAGATAATTTCCGAACAATGGTATACGTTGCTTCTGGGTTAAGGCTTGCTTCTGATACTAGTGGATTACCTTCAACAGTTATTAATACAGATGTAGTTGCGTATCAAAAATACAGGGTAGTATTTACAGCAGACAATCTAGCATATTCTACATACCTAGATGGGTTGCAAACTATATCTAGTATAGCTACAAATAGCTTTCTTGCAAGTCAAGTGCAAAGAATAGATATAGGTACTACTAGTGGAAACCAATTCCAACACTATGGGCATATATCAAATCTAAGAATCTACGACAAAACCTTATCAGCAGAAGAAGCGAGACTTGCTTAATGAATACAAATAAAAGGAGCTACTAATGGCATGGACAGGGTATAGCTTAAAAGCAATAGCAGATAGGTTTAGAGAAGGTATTTACCAAAAGAGTGAGACTTACTCTAAAGATGAGGTATATAGTAAAACAGAATCATATTCAAATACTGAAGTATACCCTAAAGCATCTACATTCTCTAAGGATGAGGTCACTAAGGCAATAGGAAACATCAACAGCCCACTACTAGACTTACCACTAAAGAACAACCTAGCAATGAAAGCAGGAGTTGGAAGTACTACATTTAGTAGAGCAAGTGGTGCAACGTACATGAATAGATACGGTAGATTGTCTTATGCTTCAACTGATGAGGCAAGGTTTGAAAAAGAAGGTCTACTTATTGAAGGTGCTAGTACGAACAAAAGTATATATTCTAAAACACCAATTAAGTGGAGTGTAAGCCCAAGTGTTAGTCTAGTATCCACTACAGTATTATCCCCAGATGGCACAGCCACAGCAGGTAAGTTTATATGGGATTCAGGCTATAAAGGTTCACAAGCAGTAACTTCAGGCTCAGTAAGTTTTACTGATGGTGTTACAGAAACAAGGAGTATTTTTGTTAAGCCTGAAGGGTTTGAGTGGGCTAGAATACAAACAGATGTGGGAATCGTAGGTATTTGCTTCTTTGATTTAGTGAATGGAGTAGTGGGAACCGCCATAGAATGCACAGGTAGTATTGAAAAAATAGGTGATTATTATAAACTAGGAATCACAGTGACACCTAGTTTAACTGGTTCTGCAAGTTTATCAATATACCAAGCGGATTATGATAATGATTATGCAACAACAGGGGATGGAGTAAAAGGGTATAGTTTATGGGGAGCTCAAATAGAAGAACTACCATTCGCATCGAGTTACATACCATCAACAGATACATTCACAAGTAGAGCAACTACAGGTACTTACTATGATGCTACAGGTACTCTACAGACAGCGTCTATTGATGAAGCTAGATACACATATAACCCTAGTGACTTAACTGCTCCTTCTAGCCTATTGCTTGAAGATGCTAGTACGAACCTTCTGCAGTACAGTGAAGTATTTAACGCTTCTATCTGGACTAAGATAGGTGCAGTTATTACAGCTAATGCTTCTTCTGCTCCTGATGGAAATACTACTGCTGATGGGTTTGATAATACTTTAACTATTGAAGATAGGGCAGTACAGCTTGTAGCCAACACAGGAGTCAATACATATACATTCTCAGTATGGATAAAAGCAGGTGCTAACAGGACATTAGCTATCGAGCTAACAGAACAAGGTGGTACTGCTTTTAGTAATATAGTTAATTGTAGTGTTACATCAGAGTGGCAGAGATTTACAATTACAGGAACAACAAACTCAGATAATACAGGGGTATATGCCGTAATAGGTAGAAACAGTTCAGACCAAGCATCTGATTATAGAATATGGGGAGCACAATTAGAACAATCAACCTTCCCATCTTCATATATCCATACAACCACAACAGCAGTCACTAGAAGTGCAGATGTAAGTACTTCTGTAGCTACTACTAGGGCTAGTGATATAACAACTTCTACTCATTATGATAACTTTCCAAGTGGCTCTAGTGGAACTATAATAATGGATGTCGCAGTGTTTGATAGTTCAGCAACTAAATACTTATTATCTGTATATGAAGATGCTACAAACTACTTCTATATAAGATTACTATCTACAGGACAAATTAATGTTGCTTCTGAGTATGAAAACACAGTAAAAATAGGGCTTGGCTCAACAGTGTCTTTAGTAGTTGGAACTAAATATAGAATTGGAGTTACATTCGATGAAACAGGTTCAACATTGTATTTAGATGGGGTACAGGTAGATACTGATACTCATACAGGGTTGACATTCTCGCAACTACTAAATTCTATTCCTGTTACCATAGGTGGGTTAAGTGGTAACTCTAGTTCTAATAGAGATGGGAACTACTCTAGTATTAGATTCTACGACAAAGCACTTACAGCAGAAGAAATGAGGCTAGCATAATGAAATCAAACACAAAGGAAAATAGATGAAAGACTTAGTTACATATTGTGCAGACAGCACAGCATTAGTTCAAGAGGTGGGAGAGAAGTTCCCTGAGTTATTAACAGAAGAGTTTGACTTCTCTGTTACAAAGATTCCTACATACAAGTGTGCTACAGGTGAAACAGTATGTCTTGTGAGATGTATTGATGCAGACGATGAGACAAAGCTAAGAAGCTTGACTACACTTGAGGTCTTAGGCACATATGATGAAGTCTTTGCAGACCCTTTGTTAGATGCTAAGTACAAGAGCGTTTATCCTTATGATGTGCCTGTGACTTATACAGATGATGAAGGTGTAGAGAAGTCGTACACTAGACCTAATCGTATAGGAGCTTTCGCATGAGTGTAGAATCAAAGAGTTTAGATGAGCTGAACAAAACACTTTTAGTTGATACAATAGAGACAGGCACTTATACTCCGACCATAACCCCATTAGCAAATATTGATAGTATAACACCTAAGCCTCTAAGATACACAAAGGTTGGCAATATGGTGAATGTATCGGGACAGATAGATATAGATGCCACAGCAGTTGATACTTTAACAAATTATAGAATCTCATTACCTGTACCATCTAATCTAATTGATAATGGTAATTTATCAGGTACTACGTCTATAATCGCATTTTCTCCTAGTGCTATTCGCTCAGGGTATATAAGAGGAGAGGTTGCAGAAGATGAAGCTTATGTAAGTTTTTCTGCAAGTGTAACAGGGTTGGTGGGTACAACTGTAAGTTTTGAATATGAGATAAAGTAATGCTTAAGATATTCACTAAAAAGTTTTGGGTCGAAGTTGAGGCAAGTCATGGAAGATAAAGATTACTGTACAGGCTTTCCTGAATACTGGTGGACATGGAAAGGTGAGTACATATACATTGGTAACTTATGCAAAGAGCATGATAACAATGATGGTGTTAGTAGGTTTAAAGGATGTTCTAACACTAAGTTCTTTAATAGTACTTGGAGAGCTAGACTTATTGGAGCAGTTATTATTGCAACAGTAGCATCTATCATGTGCTTCATCAAGTTTCCAAAAAGACAGAGTAAAAGGATATAACATGTTTGGATTTTTTAAAGCTGCTATTAACCCATTAGCTGAAGTAGCAAAAGAGTGGATACAAACTGATAAAGAGTCAGCAGAAGCCAAAGCTGTTATGGTAAAAGCATTAGACCCTAATGGTAAGATGAGAGCACAGATATCAAGCGATGTACTTGGTTTATATAAATTATACATAGTTACTTCATTATCTCTGTTAGCTCTTGAGTTCTTTGGAGTTGGTGACGTAGCAAGAGTAGCTAGTGTAACAACTAAATTGGTAGATTTATTCCTACCAATTACTGGGATGGTTTCAATAATAGTATCAGCTTCTTTCGGTGTAAACGCAGTTAATTCATATAAAGGGAAGTAAACATGGCAGAAGAAGAGGGTAGTCCATTGGAATTAAAGATAGCTAAGTGTCAACTAAAGGTATATGAAGATATGCACGAAGTTAGACGTGACATGCATAAAGTAGTAGACCGTGTCTCTATCCTTGAAAAGGGTCATAAAGAGATACAAAGCACTTTACATAAACATGAAGAGCAGAGAAGGGGTATGCACAAAGTATCTGACGAGAAACTAGATGCCATACTTGAGAAAGTCGGTAAGGTAGAGTCTGAATCTAATGATAACGCTGAGTGGATATCCAAAGTAAATAAGTGGCGTATTAAGATAACATTTATAGTAACAGGTATAGTTAGTACTATAGGTTTTCTATACTGGTTATATACGTTCTTACAGAAGCATGGGTTAGTAATAGTGTTTGAGAAAGCTGCAGGGTAACCTATGAGTGCTAAACCTTGTATTAATAAAGATGTAGTGGTTATAGCAGATACACAGGTTGACTTGGAGTCTCCAACGTCACATTTATACTCTTTGAGTAAATATATATGGGAGCATAAACCAAGTGATATAGTTCATATAGGAGATCACTGGGACTTCCCTTCACTTAGTTCATATGCTTCACGGCTTATGGCTGAGGGTAAAAGATTAGATGATGATTTAAGAGGCGGTTATGATGCCTTTAAACTTATTATGGCACATGTAGATAAGATGAATAAAAAGACTGGTGAAAACTATAAACCAGCTAAGCATTTTCTTATGGGCAATCATGAGATGAGATTAGAGAGATTTATAGCAGAGCATCCTGTATTAGAAGGTTGCTTTGATCTTAGAGGGTTTATAGAAGGGCAAGGCTGGAAAGTACATAAGATGAATAGCCCTATCTGGCTTCATGATATATGCTTCTCGCACTACATGGAGAACCCTATGAGTGGTAGAGCAGTAGGTGGAAGTATTGAGAATAAGTTAAACAAGTTTCCACATAGCTTTGTTCATGGACACCAACAACAGTTTCAATATGGCAGGCGACAGAATCTACAGGGTAAGCCGCACTTCGGTGTATGCGCTGGTAGCTTCTATATGCATGATGAAGGTTATCGTGGTGCTAATAATACAGAGATAAGAGGTTTCACCCACTTAAGAGGGTTTACAAATAGATATGGACATACTGACCATGATGTTGAGTTCGTATCATTAGAAAGATTATTGGAGAAATATTAAGATGAATTTTAGCAGAGAAGAATTTGAATGTCAGTGTGGTTGCGGTTTTGATACAATAGATTATGAATTATTAGAGGTGTTAGAAGATGTTAGAAAGTATTTCAATAGTCCAGTTTATATCAACAGTGGCTGTCGTTGTATCAGTCATAATCACTCAGTTGGTGGCGGCACTCATAGTCAGCATCTCGATGGCAGAGCTGCTGACATTGTGGTCAAAGGAATACACGCAGACATAGTTGCTGATTATTTAGAAAGTAAATACCAATCGATATATGGTATTGGTAGATATAATGGGCGTACTCATATAGATACTAGAAGTGGCAATAAAGCCAGATGGGATGAAAGGGACTAACATGAGCCAATTAACTAACTTTAGCGGTGGATTAAATACAAGGTATACTCCACATCTTATATCAATAGACCAAAGTGTTAAATGTGAAAACGTTAACCCTTCGGCTATATCTCTTAAACCAATGGCGGATGATGATGATGAATTACAGAACTTTGGTGCGAATTCTAGCTTTTTCTATTTTGCTGGGGCTTGGATAGCTCGTAGCGGCGCTACAGATTATGTAGAATTTCAAGATGTACTATATTATTCTGATGGTATTAGTATACCACAGAAAACTGTTGATGGTACTAATTTCTATAATGTTGGTATAACCACTCCTACAACTAAGCCTACAGTTGTGGCTAATGATGCTGTAGACCCTGATAATAAAGATGTAAGACAGTATTGTTATACTTACTATAATGCTAATGATACCACCGAGTCTGTACCGTCGCCATACTCGTTAGAGCTAGATGTGTCCACAGATAATGTAGACATAAGCGGTTTTATAGCATCTACAGATACACAAGTAACACATATTAGAATATATAGACTTGGTGGTAACCTAAGTAATATGACGCTAGTTGCAAGTATTGCTAATACTGTGCCGCAGACTTATACTGATATATCTAGCGACCTTGATATAGCTAGCGAGCACCAACTAGATTCATTTAATGCTGGGCAAGCTTTGGCTGGATTGCTATTTTTAACAGAATATAATGCTATGCTATTTGGAGCAATTGATGATAAATTATACTACTCTGAAGTAGGTAAGCCTAATGAATGGAGCGCTTTCTCGTTCTTAGACTTTGACTATCCTATTACAGGCCTAGGCGCTACACAGAATGGGCTATTAGTTTTTACTAAGTCTAGAACACATTTAATTACAGGTAATGCGCCAGCAGCGCTTAATAAAGTATTAATACACGCTTCGCAAGGTTGTATTAATCATAAAACTATTAAATACGTGGATAACTTACTTATATGGTTATCACAAGACGGTTTATGCACTTCTAATGGAGGCTCTGTACAAGTTATAACATTAGATAAGCTTGATAAACTTGTAGTTACATCACTAGATGCAGAAATACTTGATAATCAATATTATTTATTTCATAATACAGAAACACTAGTGGTAGACTTTAGATATGGACCACCAACATTTAGAACAATAGATTTAATAGCTAATGGCGCATGGTACAGTGAGCAATTTGATAGATTATACTATGTAGATGTATTGGGTAATTTATATAGCCTTGGTAGAGGTGAAAGTACTAGAACTTATAATTATAAGACAGGTAGATTAACTGAAGGCTCTATATCTAATCTTAAGAACTATAGGACTATATATGTATATATTCTAGGTACAGCAGAGATGAAGTCTTATATAGATGGTGTCTTAGTATCTACCATTAATTTAACTAATGGTCAGAATGAAGTTAAATTGCCACAACAAAAGAGGCAAGGTTATTACATAGAGTTTGAATTCACTGGCACAGGTGAAGTACTAGAAGTAGAGTATAAATTGGAAGGTAGACAAAATGGCAGGTAATAGATTTATACAAATTCCAGCTAATCTGGAAGACCCTCAAGTACTTAAACAGTTTACAGAAGAGTTGGTAAGTAAGCTTCATACTAATCCATTTATATCATATCCACTTAAGTACCCTGCTGGGTATACAGGGTATATTCCTAATCAAGATACAATAGCTATGGGTGCTTTAACTAATGATATATTAGACGCTAGTCAAAGACTTGATGAGCTCAATAATGATATTAAGAACTATATCACTGATGGTCTACAGACTAATGTATTACAGAATACAGAAGATGTAGCAACTGTTACTGTGCAATTTGGAACATTCTATGACACAGCTACTGCCGCCTCATGGTATGGATTAGGAGTTAAAGCAGGTGAAGTTATCACCGGGTTAACTATAGGTTCAGTAGATACAGATACAACAACTCCAGGTTCTGGTACTGGAATATTTGCTATTAATGCAGATAGCTTTCAAGTAGCTAGAAGTATTACAGATATTACAGACCCTGCTGAACTAGCTTACCTGCAGGCTAATAATTTACCATATGGTACTATGTATGATTCAGTACTTGGTGAGATAGTGCCAGCGTTCTTAATAGAGTGGAATGGTACTTCTTATGATATATTCTTTAATGGTAAGACTACATTCTCTAATGTAACTGGGACTGGTTCTATAGTTCATGAAAATGATAATATCACAAGGTTACTTAATGATGCAGAATATACTCTTAATACTACATTTAGCCAGAACACAGAACCAACTGCCAAGGCTATTGGAGACTTATGGGTAGAGACAGATAACTTTAATAATCTATATAGATGGACAGGTACAGTATGGGAAGATATCAGAGATACTTCTAATGACCAAGATCTATCTAATGCTTTAGCAGATATTGCTGGACTTGAGGAGACTGATGATGGTGTAATTAACTCTTTCTATCAGACTGCAGCTCCGACTGGTACTTATGGAGATTGGTGGGTTGATACAGACTCATCTCCTTTGGTAGCTTATAGATATGAGGATATAGATGGTAAGAATGTAGGTACTTTGGCATGGAGAGATAACTCAACAAGTATACTAGGAAAATCTTACTTAGGTGCTGTTAATGCACAGTCAACTGCAGACGGTAAGATAACAACATTCTATCAATCTACTCCACCTACAGCTGAAGGAACTGGAGATATTTGGGTAGATACAGGTGACGGTAATAGACAGTATATGTGGTCTGGTGTAGCTTGGGCAGATATACAAGACAGTCTTATAGGCCAAGCAATATCAGATGCTGCTGGTGCTCAATCCACAGCTGATGGCAAGATAGAAACATTCTACCAGATTGCTGAACCTACAACCGCATCTGAGGGTGATATCTGGTTCGATACAGATGATGGGAATAAGGTATATACTTATAGATCTGGAGTATGGGTTAATACTCAAGATAGTGAGATAGCCCAAGCAATTACTGATGCTGCTGGCGCTCAAGCCACAGCTGATGGTAAGGTAAAAACTTTCTATAATACAGTTGCCCCAACCGCAGAAGGGATTGGAGACCTATGGGTTGATACAAGTGACGGTAATGCCTTATATAGATGGGACGGGGCTAGTTGGGTTATAGTTAGAGACACAACCATTGCAACCGCTCAAGCTGCGGCAGATGCTGCTAGTGTTGCCGCATTACTAAGAACTCTTCCAAGTGAGGTTGCAGCAGCAGTTAACAATAACACAACTACTATTGATGGTAATAAGTTAACAACAGGTACTGTATCAGCATTACAAATACTAGCAGGTACTATTACAGCTGCTCAGATTGCTACCAAGACTATTACCGCGGCTGAAATTGCAGCAGGTACTATTACAGCTGCTCAGATTGCTACCAATACCATAGCTGCTACCCAGATTGCTGCTAATACTATAACATCAGATGAGATGTCTACTAATGTATTATTAGTTGGTGGTAAGATAGAGTCTAGTACATATAGTTGGAATGGTGG
>Ga0316205_10000914_pt1 | contig 42888 bp, 47 predicted proteins | sample 3monthpyrite_MG_FD_204941 | JGI IMG/M metagenome (GOLD analysis project Ga0316205, IMG submission 204941) | Microbial mat bacterial communities from mineral coupon in-situ incubated in ocean water Damariscotta River, Maine, United States -... | ecosystem: Environmental > Aquatic > Marine >...
CACCGCGAGAAAGGCAGACAGGCTGGCCACGGCCGGGATCGCCAGGGCAGCGAACTGTTCGGCATCGACATAGAAGCTCTCGGCAATCCACGAAATGCCAAAGCCGAACTGCGCAAGCCCGAAGCTCCAGCCGACCAGAAAGGCCGCGCGCGTCGACAGACCGAGCAGGCAAAGCAAGAGGGTCGCATAGGCGAGGGGCAGGAAGATGATCAGGGAAAAGGGTGGGAGAACAAGCACCGACAGGCCCCCGGCCACGGCTGCCAGCGACAGTCTGAGCAGCATGGACTGTCGCGCGCGTTCGAGGGTGGGGACGGGGTCTGACATGGTTCAGCCCGTGCCGATCCGGCGGGTCCTGGCCGCGGGAAGCAATATCAGGATCGCAAGGCCGCTGACCAGCAATGCATCGGCCATGTTGAAGGACGGCCAATGCACCGAGCCGACATAGAGGTCGAGAAAATCCGTCACCGCACCATGGCGCACCCGGTCGAGGACATTGCCCAGCGCTCCGCCGATGACCAGCCCGTATCCGAAGGCTTCGACGTGGTCTTGCGTGCGCAACATGAGGAACGCTATCCAGGCGCAGATGACAAGAGCCAGGACCACGAGCCCCCACCAGGGCACACCGCTCAAGAGGCCGAAGGTGACGCCGTCATTGCGAAGGAAAACAAGGTTGAACCCGGCAAACAATGGCAGGCCGTCGCGAAGCGACGCCGCATTGGCGACCACGATCGCCTTGGTTCCCTGGTCGACAAGCAGGGCGGCAACGGCCGCGATGCATCCAACGGTCAAGGGCGTTTTGGGAAATTTCATGCGACTACCCCAGCCAGACATCGAGAAACAGCATCAGAACCAGACCGACTGACAGCCCCAGCGTGGCTTTGTTCTGATGGCCGCTGCGGTGCGTTTCGGGAATGATCTCGTGGCTGATGACATAGAGCATCGCCCCGGCGGCAAAGGCCAGTCCCCAGGGCAGAATTGGCTCGGACAACGAGATTATTCCGGCCCCCAGCGCGCCGCCAACCGGCTCGATCAGACCGGTCATGGCGGCGATGCTCCAGGCGCGGCGTTTTGTGTATCCTTCCCCCAGAAGCGCGACCGCAACGGCAAGCCCCTCCGGTGCGTTCTGAAGCCCGATGCCGACGGCAAGCGGCAGTCCCCCTTCGACGCCGCCGGACCCGAACCCCACTCCGACCGCAAGGCCTTCGGGGAAATTGTGGATCGTGATCGCGATGACAAAGAGCCAGACCCTCCGGAGCGACGCCGCTTCGGGCCCTTCGCGCCCGGTCTTGAAATGCTCATGCGGGAGCTTCTCGTTCATCAGCGCGACCGCGCCGATCCCCAGCAGGATCGAGATGCTGACGACCGCCGCAGGAGCAGCCTTGTTCCCGAACATCGGGCCGGCGGCGTCGAGGGCCGGGATGATCAGCGAAAAGAACGAGGCCGCCAGCATGACCCCCGCGGCGAACCCAAGCGAGAGGTCGCGGGTGGCGCGCGAAGGAACACGCCCGAAAAGGACGGGAATGGCCCCGACCGCAGTCAGAAGGCCCGCGGCGAGACTGCCAAGAAAACCCAGTGTTATAGGAGAAAGCGCGTCCACATCACGACCAGTCTAGTTTTCCGCGTAGGACGAAAAGACTTCGGTGGAGCCGCTCTTTGTGATCAGGAACACATCATAGGCCTCGCGATCCTCTTCCGGCCCCATCCCCGGCGAGCCATATGGCATTCCCGGCACCGCCAGGCCGACGGAGTCGGGACGTTCCTCGAGGAGGCGGCGAATGTCAGCGGCCGGCACATGGCCTTCGATCACATAGCCGTCGATAAAAGCGGTATGGCAGGAGGCCATGCTTTGCGGCACCCCGCTGTCAATCTTGAGACGAGCGAGCACCCCCAAGATGATGTCCTCGCCCGTCGGGGCAAACCCGTTCTCTTCCAGATTTTGCATCCATCCGATGCAGCATCCGCAACCATTGGTCTTCTTCACGTCGATCGGAGTTTCCTGGGCAAGTGCCGGGGCGGCGGATACCGCGCCGAACGCGAGGGTCAGGGCAACAAGGTAGGATTTCATTGATCAAAGCCTTTCGTTTTTGTTGGTTGCAAGAAGGGTTGCTAGATAGGTCTTGGTTCTCATACGGGCCTCCTTGAGAAGCGCATCCAGCGTCTCACCGGGCGCGATGATGCGCGACCAGGTCGTCAGCGGCGGGCGTGCGGCAGACAAGGTGTCCCTGGGCGAGGCCAGATAGGGGACGGGAGGGCGCGCAATGGCTGGCGACGTGCTGCGATGGCTGGACACCATCGCCTTTAGCGTGGTCACTGCGACGGGAGGCGTCGCCAAGGTGCCCGGTGTCCAGTCGCCTGCCGTGGCAAGCGCCTCCGGCACAGGGCGCGCCGCCCACTCTTTCGACAGAGCGACCGCAAGGGCCGCAGCGCTGCCGGCCATGACCAACCCCATAACCCGATATCTCGGCTTCATGTTGTCCCCCCGGTCTTGTCCTGCATCGCCCGCCGGATTTTCGGCACCGCGAATTCTCTGGGCTCGTGATAGTCGATCGTGCTCGCAAAGCGCCCGCCGGCATCGAACAGAAACACGCTGGCCGTGTGGTTCATCGTATAGCCGCCGCCGTCGGTCGGCACCTTCTCGAACGTGGCGCGAAACCCTTCGGCCGCTTGCGCGATCTCGTCCGGTGCGCCGGTCCAGCCGCGAATGGCAGAGTGAAAATTGCCGACATATTCGGCCATCGCCTCTACTGTATCGCGCGCCGGATCCACGGTGATGAACACCACGTCGATGGCGGCTGCATCCTCTCCCATCGCGTCAAGCCAGCCCGAAATGTCCGACAGCGTGGTCGGACAAATATCCGGGCAGTAGGTAAAGCCAAAGAAGACCATGCTCGCCCGCCCGGCAAGGGTTTCGGGGCCGACCGCATTGCCCTCGTGATCCGTCAGCCGGAACTCCATCGCCGACAGCGACAGCGACAGGGGCCGCGGACCGGTGGGCACCGGCGCGCCCGGACCATCCACCTGCCACCAACCGGCAAAGAGTGTGCCGCCCAGCACGGCAACGCCCGCCGCGCCATAGCCCAGGAGTTTGCGACGCTGCATCAGTTTTCCGGCCCGCGCGCGGCAATATCAAGAACTGGAACCTCCACGGTAACTTCGCCGCCATCGGCAAAGACAAGCGTCAGGGAGAAGGTCTCTCCCTTGACCATGGGCCGCTGAAGTCGCATCAGCATGGCGTGCAGGCCACCGGGCTCCAGCGCAATCGCTTCCCCCGGCGCGATCTCGATCTCTCCCGCCGGTGACATGGAGCTGACACCCTGGTCGTTCGTCGACGAGAGGTGAATTTCCGACATCATCGCAATGTCGGTGCGCAGGCCGGTCAGGACTTCCGTCTCTTCGCCCGTGTTGCGGACCGTCATGTAGGCGGCACCTGGCCGGTTCACGCCGATGGAGGCACGCGACCACGCGTCCTCGACCACCACGGTCGGCTCCTGCGCCATGGCGGCCCCTGCAAATCCCGCGATGATCACCGCGGTCGCGATCAAACTCTTCCTAACTACATCCATGGAAGCCTTCCCTTTCCCGCTCAGCTTTGCGCGGCCGCGACTTCGGCTGCAACAAGCCGCCGCAATTCTCTTTCTCCGAACGGATCGAGAGGTTTGCCATTCACGAAGAACGTCGGTGTCTGGCGAATGCCGAACGCTTCGACATCGGCACGGTCCTGGTTCCGGCTCCGATGGTTTGAAGGGCCATCAACCGGGGGCACGCAGAAGCTCTGCTTGGGGGACATGGCGCTCAGATCCTCTCTCTCAGATCGGCAAGGATGTCCTCTGCGGGCGTGCCATAGGACCAGGACTCGGCAAAGCCGGCTTCGGGATCGAACAGCAGCAGATGCGAGGTATGCCCCATCGTGTACCCGTCGGGTGCGGCGGCGTCTTCAATGCGCTCGAAATAGATCGGGAAGGTTTCCGATGTCCTTGCGATCTGCTCGGGCGTGCCGGTCAGCCCGATGATGCCCGCATCGAACAGCGGCACAAATTCCGCCAGCGCGGCGGGTGTGTCGCGTTCGGGGTCAACGGTCACAAATATCGGCTGGACCTTGTCCGCCTGGTTCCCTAGACCCTCCATCACGGTCGCCACCTCGGACAGCGTGGTAGGGCAGATGTCAGGGCAATTGGTGAAGCCGAAGAACACCAGCATCCAACGGCCCGAGAAGTCGTTTTGAGTGCGCACCATGCCTTGGTGGTCGGTCAGCTCGAAAGCCGCTCGAAATGCCGTTGCATCCTCGCGAGACTGTCCGGCACGATCGTCCGGCCACAGAACCAGCCAGGCAAAGGCCAGCGTCGCGATGCCCGCCAGACCCCACAGGACTTTCTGGATTGCCGTCAGTTTCAATGCCGCCTGCCCGCCCTTGATTCTTCTTTGATTGCGCATGTACATCCTCCAGCAGCTAGAGGTTCAATCCCCTTTTCTCCGGTGCGACGCGAAGTCACGCTCTGGGGAGCGCGCGAGGTTGCTTGCAAGTCTTTCTCCCTAAACCTACAGTCACTTTATCTTCAAGAGGGCCACACATGCTTACCATCGGAACGCTCGGAAAAAAGACCGGCACCAAAGTGCAGACCATTCGCTATTACGAGCAGATTGGTCTGATGCCCGAGCCCGGACGCACCGAAGGCGGGCAGCGGCGCTATGGAGACGCCGAACTCGACCGGCTGTCCTTCATCCGCCATGCCCGGCAGCTGGGCTTTTCTCTGGAGGCCATTCGCGAACTCCTGGATCTTGCGGACGATCCGGACCGGCCTTGCCATGAGGCGGATGCCATTGCGCGCCGTCAGCTCAATCAGGTCGAGCAGAGGATGGCGCGACTGGAAGCCCTTCGCTTGGAACTGAAGCGCATGGTGCATGAGTGCAGCGGTGGAAACGCGTCGGATTGTCGCGTCCTGGAAGTCCTGAGGGACCATTCCGAATGCCTGACAGACCACAACGAGATCGGCGCTTGAAGCTATAGTCACTGCAGCAATTACAATCGCTCCAACATGATTCGAAGAGCGACGACATTGCAGAAAACTGACCCAATACATGCACCCACCAGGCTGTTGGATTTCGGTGCCGGGCCTATTGCAAGGTTGGTTGAAGATCGCGGATGGCGCGATATGGCCGGGTTTGGTCGGGTCGGCACCATTTGCGACTTTTGAAGGCCAACGAACGCGTGACACACTCCCACAAGGATACCGCCGATGCCGCATGATCACGGGCACTCTCATATCGACCCTGACTCCGGCGATCGCAGGATTTCCATTGCAATCTGGGCAAATGGGCTTCTCACCGTCGCGCAGGTCGTCGGGGGCATTCTTTCGGGCAGTCTGGCTCTGATCGCCGACGCGCTTCACAACTTTTCCGACATGGCCTCGCTCGTGATCGCCTTCGGGGCGCGCAAGATCTCGCGCCGCCCGGCCGATGAGCGTATGACCTTCGGCTATGGCCGGATCGAGATCGTCGCGGCCCTGATCAACTACACCACTCTCATCCTGATCGGCCTCTACCTGATCTACGAGGGCGGGATGCGCATGATCGACCCGCCCGCGGTCATGGGCTGGACCGTCGTCATTCTTGGCGGGGTCGCGCTGGTGATCGACACGCTGACCGCCATGCTGACCTATTCGATGCAGAAGGGGAGCGTGAATATCCGTGCGCTGTTTCTGCACAATCTGTCGGATGCGCTCTCGTCGGTGGCCGTGATGGTCGCCGGGACGCTCATCATCCTTTGGGACATGCGCTGGGTCGACCCCGCCATCACCATCGGCATTGCCGTCTACATCCTCTATCTGTCATTCACCGAAATCGGGGGGCCGATCCGTACGCTCATGCTGGGAAGCCCTCCCGACATTGACGGCAAGGATGTGGTTGCGGCCATCCGGGAGGTCGGCGGCGTCGCCGATGTGCATCACGTCCACCTGTGGCAGATGCAGGAACACGCTGCGGCTCTGGACTGTCATATCGTGGTCGCGCGCGACCGGATGGGCGACATCGGGACCATCAAGGAAGAGATCAAGTCGGTTCTATGCGTGTGCTTCTCGATCGAGCATTCGACGCTCGAATTTGAGCCAGGTGACACCGTGCATCAGGATGCCCAACTGTTCGGGCATGGATCATGAGCGTCGCGCGGGGGCCTGTCCGACCTACCCGCCAATGCGGCAATCCGGGCCGGGGATGACGCACGGATCGTTCAGTCCTGTTGCGCTCGGGGTTTGCGCCAGTCCCTGAGGCCGGCGACCACGAGCGGGATCAGCGTCAGCACGCCCAGACCGATCGCGGCCACGGTCGCACGGGTGGAACTGCCGCTTACCATTTCGTTGCCGAAATGCGCGAGCACGAAACTGGCGGGAATGATCCCGGCCATTGTGGCCAGTCCGAAGCGCCAGAACCGCAACCGGCTGAGCCCGGCCGCATAACTGACGATGTCGAAGGAAATGAAAGGCAACAGCCGGCTGATGAAGACCGTGAATGTCAGTGCGTTCTGAGAGCCAAGCCAGCCCGCGTCGATCTTGTCACCGAACCAGTGGCGCACGACGTCGCGCCCCAGGACCCGGGCGATCGCGAAGGCGGCAAGAGCGCCAAGTTCCGCGCCGAGGACGATGTAGATCGTTCCGAGGGTGTGACCGTAGACCGCGCCCGCCGCCAATGCGATCGGCGCGCTCGGGATCGGCGTGGCGACGATCGCGAGTGTCATCAGGCCGATGATCACGATCGGACCCCAGATGCCCGCGGACTCAATCCATGCGGAAATCCTGTCTCCGTTCAGCTCGGTGAGCATCCCGGAAAACGGCCCGAACGCGAGGGCCAGCAAGAGCAGCACAAACGCCAGCACGAAGACCATCTTTAGGGTGGGTGACATGGCGGGTTTCCTGATCATCTGCCTCTAGCTCAGATAGAGGGCCAGCAGGAAACTCGCGGCCAGCAAATCGAACACCACACATAACGGGATGTACCAGCGCGGAACCTGCGCGCCGAAAGCACCGTTATGATGCAACAGATCCCATACCGCGTGCGCTGCAAGCCCGATCGGCAAGGCGATCGGATGCCAGAGCAATCCCAACACCGCGGCGATGCCGTACAAGGTGGCCCCCGCCAGTTCCAGCCAGAACGCGGCCTTCGAATTCGCGGCGGCACCGAAGCCGATATAGGCACCGCCGATCACGGCGAGTGTGACCGCGGCGATTGCAACTGATACATCCTGTGACACCAGCAGATGAACCGGCGCAAAGACGAGAAAAATTCCCGCGCCAAGAACGCTTGGCCCGACAATCCCGCTCCCGCTCCGGTCCTGGGCGTGGCCGCCAAACATTTGCGCTTCACCTTGTGTCCGCTGTCTCCGGGTTGCCGCGAATATGGACCCTCCATCCACCGGAAGGTCAAGGACGTTTTGAAGGGCGCTAGGCAGCGTCCACAGCCGATCTGAGCAGATCACGCACCTGTGCCGCAACCGCGTGCAGATCGGTGTTCTCCACCGCCTGCATCGAGGCGACCGGGTCGACGGCGCTGATCTCGGTTCCGCCTTCGACCTCGCGCAGAATGACGTTGCAGGGCAGCATCGCGCCGATCCGGGGCTCAAGCCCGATGGCCTGATGGGCCATGCGCGGATTGCAGGCGCCGAGGATGCGATAGGGCGGGACATCCTCGTCCAGCTTGGCCTTCATCGTCGCCTTCACGTCGATCTCGGTCAGAATGCCGAAGCCTTTGTCCGCCAATGCACTGCGGACACGCATTTCGGCGTCGTCCATGGCGACCTCTTTCAGCACACGGTCATAGGTATAGGCCATTTGAATGTTCTCCCATTCGGTTGTCTGTCGGGTGTCGGCCCGGGCCGCGGAAACGGCAGCTCGGACCCGAACAGGGATTCGGGTCCGGCTCTATCGCGGAATTTCCGTCCCAGAAGGTCGGCGCCAGCCGGGGCCGGCGCCAATCCGCTCAGTTGTCGTTCATCATCGTTCCGCCATTCATGCCCTGGCCTTGTGCGGGCTGACCCGGCTGCTGAGGCATGTTCGACCGCATCATCTGCATCCGTTCCAACTTCTTGGCGGGTGCCACCATCTCTTCGGCGGTCACCGCACCGTCACCGTCAGCATCGAGGTCCTGGAAACGGTCCACCATCTTCTCGCGGAACATCGCGCTGTGAAGTGCCTCGAACTCGGCAATCGAGAGGGTTCCGTCACCGTCGCTGTCATATTCGGTGAGCTTGGCCTGCAGCTGCGTGCGCATCTCCTCCGGTGTGACCTTTCCGTCGCCATCGGTATCGAATTTCTGCATCATGCCGCCGCCCATCATGCCGCCGCCCATCATGCCGCCGCCCATCATGTTGCCGCCCATCATGCCGCCGCCCATCATGTTGCCGCCCATCATGCCGCCGCCGCTCTGCATCATGCCGTGGCCGGGCTTGCTGCCGGATTTCCCGCTTTTACCGTGGTCGCCCCCTGCGAAGGCGGCGGCGCCCAGGGCCGTTGCGGTCAGAACTGTTGCTGCGAAAAGAATATTGCGTTTCATTCGGGTCACCTTTTGTGAGTGTTGCGATACGATCCATATAGCGAGGGATTGTCGCAACGGAATGCCAGGATCCCCGGAGAATTGTATCAGCGGATCACAAAGGCTGCGTCTGTTACATTCTGCGACAATTTTCGCCGGGAAAGTCCCCCGTATTCGTCCTAAGAAAGGGTTATGAGCGAACCGCCGCACATTCTCGTCGTCGATGACCATCGCGAAATCCGCGATGCCGTGACGCGCTTCCTGGAGAAGAACGGGATGCGTGCGACGTCTGCGCGGGATGCGGTCGACATGGATGCGAAACTTGCCAACGGCCAGTATGACCTGATCGTTCTGGATGTCATGATGCCCGGAGAAGACGGCCTGTCCGTCTGCCGCCGGTTATCTGCCACGGGGCATCTGCCGATCCTGCTTCTGACCGCGCTCGGAGAGGAGACCGACCGGATCGTCGGGCTTGAAATCGGCGCGGACGACTATCTAGCCAAACCCTTCAACCCTCGCGAGCTTGTCGCCCGCATCAAGGCCATATTGCGCCGCTCGTCGAAATCCGAGCCGTATGCAGGCACGCTCTCCGGACGGCGTATCGCATTCGCCCACTGGGTTCTGGACACGGACAGCCGGGTGCTTTCCGCCGAAGACGGTGCGCAGGTCGACCTGACCAGCGCGGAATTCAAGCTGCTGACCGTCCTGCTGGAGCGGCCGCGTTTTGTCCTGAGCCGCGACCAGCTGCTCGATCTGACCGCCGGTCGCGCCGCGTCTGTCTTCGACCGGACGATAGACAATCAGATCAGCAGGCTGCGCCGCAAGATAGAGCTTGACCCGTCGCGACCCCGCATCGTCACCACGGTGCGCGGGGGCGGCTATTGCCTGGCCGCCGATGTCAGCGAGTTGAGCTGATGCCGCGCGCCATCGACAGCCTTCGGGTGCAACTGGTCCTGCTGATCATCGCGGCGCTTGCCATCGCCCAGACGATCAGCCTTTGGCTGTTCTTCGATGAGCGTGGCCTCGCGGTGCGCGCAGCCCTGGGGTTCGAGGCAGCGGGCCGGGCCGCGAATGTCGCATTGCTGCTGGAGGAGGCGCCGGACGACCTGCATCAGGCGATCCTGAGAGCGGCGAATTCGCCTTTGGTCCGCTTCGAGCTTTCCGATACACCCATTGTCGAAGACGGGAGCCACGCAAACGGCAGGGCCGTCGAGGCGCGTGTCCGCAACCTCCTTGGAGGCGCGAAGGACCGCAGCATCCGCGTGGAGCTGCACGAAGTCGAGCGAGGCGTGTCGCCGATGCCGAATCTCATGCCGAACATGGCCGAGATGCATCGCGCAATGATGGGCGGGGAACTGTCGGCGATGGAAATGCAGCTGTCCATCGCCCTTGCCGACGGGCAGTGGCTGAATGTCGGAAACCGGTTCGAGCCGCCGCCGCTGCAATGGCCCTGGATTTCGATCCTCAGCTTCGCGATCACCGCAGCGATCATACTGGTTGCGGCCTGCTGGTTCCTCCTGACCCGGCTGACCGGGCCGCTTTTGCGTATTTCACGGGCGGCCGACAGTCTTGGACGCGGGGAAGCCACCAACGCTTTGCCGCTGATCGGCCCGAGCGAGGTGCGCGGACTGACGCGGGCCTTCAACCGGATGCAGGCGCGGCTGACGCGGTTTGTCGAGGACCGGACGCGGCTTCTGGCGGCACTGGGTCACGACTTGCGCTCGCCTCTGACGGCGATGAGGGTCCGCGCCGAGATGGTCGAGGAGACCGAAACCAGGGACAGCCTCGTCGCTTCTGTCGAGGAAATGCAGGAGATGGTTGATGCCACGCTCGACTTCGCGCGGGGGATGGCCAGTGCCGAAGCCTACGAGACGGTGGAGCTGGGCGCCTATCTTCGACAGCTACGGGCCGACATGCTGGACAGCTTCGTCCTGGATGCATCGGACCGGACCCATGTGAGGCTGCGCCCGCAATCCATGCGCCGCGCGCTGCGCAACCTGATCGAGAACGCTCAGCGTTACGGCGGCGCAGCCGAGGTCACGTTCCGGGCCGATGGCGAACACGTGCAGATAGATGTCACCGACAACGGTCCCGGCATCCCGGAGGCCAGCCTTCAACAGGTGTTCGAGCCGTTTTTCCGGCTTGAGCAATCGCGCTCGCGGGAGACGGGCGGGACCGGCCTGGGCCTGTCGATTGCGCGAACGATCATCCGGGCGCATGGCGGCGACGTGTCGCTGTCGAACCGGGTCGAGGGAGGCCTGATCGCGACGATCACGCTGCCGCTCGAAACAGATACAAAACAGGAAGAAAGGAACACGTCATGAGAAAATGCATATCCGCAACGTTCCTGTTGGCCCTTGCGGTTTCCGCCGGGTCAGCACGCGCCAATCCCGCAGGGTCATGGGGCGACGATTTCGGTCACATGATGTGGGGAGGGGGGTTCGGCATGGTTGGCGGTTTGATGATGCTCCTGTTCTGGGGGGCGATCATCGCGCTGATCGTGCTCGTGGTCCGAGGCGCTTTCGCCGGCCCCGACTCCGGTCCCGACTCCGGCACCAAATCCGACAGCAAATCCGACCCGGCCGACATCCTGCGCGAACGCTATGCCAAAGGGGACATCGACGACGAGGAATACGAACGCCGCAAGGCAAAGCTTGGTTTGTGAATCGCAGGTAGGCGTTCCGGTGCCTGACGAAATGTGACATATTGCCCATTGACCTTCCCTCAGGGGAAGGCCGCATCCGAAACATGCGGAGGCCCGACGAGAAGGAAAAGCACATGATACCCGAGATTGGTCAATTTGCCCTTGCTCTCGCGCTCGGCATCGCGCTGGTGCAAAGTGTGCTGCCGATGCTTGGCGCCGCCCGGGGCAACCTGCTCTGGATGCGCAGCGCACGCAGTTCGTCCATCGCCCAACTGGTTCTGATCGCTATCTCCTTTGCGGCGCTGATGCGCTCCTTCGTGGTGAGCGATTTCACCGTGGTGAATGTGGTCGAGAATTCCAACTCGCTCAAACCGATGCTGTTCAAGATCGCGGGAACCTGGGGCAGCCACGAGGGGTCGCTTCTGCTCTGGGTGCTGATCCTGGCGGCCTTCGGCGCGGGTGTCGCGATGTTCGGGTCCAACATACCCGATGCCCTGAAGGCGCGTACCCTGTCGGTGCAGGCGTGGATCAGCACGGGCTTCCTGTCCTTCCTGCTGTTGACGTCGAACCCGTTCGAGCGGGTGTTTCCGCCGCCGCCGGACGGTACTGACCTGAACCCGCTGCTGCAGGATGTCGGTCTCGCGATGCATCCGCCGCTGCTGTATTTCGGCTATGTCGGCTTCTCGATCGTGTTTTCCTTTGCCGTGGCCGCGCTGATCGAGGGGCGGGTCGATGCGGCATGGGCCCGGTGGGTCCGGCCGTGGACATTGGCCGCCTGGATGAGCCTCACGGCCGGCATCGCGCTTGGGTCCTGGTGGGCCTATTACGAACTGGGCTGGGGCGGCTGGTGGTTCTGGGATCCGGTCGAGAACGTGAGCTTCATGCCCTGGCTTCTGGGCACGGCGCTTCTTCATTCGGCGATCGTCACCGAAAAGCGCGATGCGTTCAAAAGCTGGACGATCCTGCTTGCCATCCTGACGTTCTCGCTGTCTCTGCTCGGGACGTTCATCGTGCGCTCGGGCCTTCTGACCTCGGTTCATGCCTTTGCCGTCGATCCTGCGCGCGGGCTTTATATCCTCGGTCTGCTCGGGATTTCGATCGGCGGATCGCTTGCCCTGTATGCCTGGCGGGCGCCCTCGATGGAGGGCGGCGGCATTTTTGCACCCATCAGCCGTGAGGCCGGGCTGCTGATCAACAACCTGCTTCTGGCGACGGCGACCGGGACGGTTCTTTTCGGAACGATCTATCCGCTGTTCATGGAAGCGGTGACGGGTGAGAAAATCTCGGTCGGGCCACCGTATTTCAACTCGACGTTCATCCCGATGATGCTGCCCCTGGTGGTCGTCATGGGCCTGGGTCCGTTCCTGTCGTGGAAACGCGCCGACCTCAAGGGTGTCTATCAGCGCCTGCGGTTTGTCGCCGTTCTGACGGGGCTTGCCGGGCTGGCCGTGTGGTACATCACCCAGGGCGGACCGGTCCTTGCCTACCTGTCGGTCGCGATTGCCTTCTGGCTGCTTTTCGCGACGCTGCGCGAATGGGCCTTCCGGATCAGGCTTTTCGATGTGCCATTCTCCGAATCTGTCCGGCGGGCCCGGAACCTGCCACGGGCCGCTCATGGAATGACCATGGCACATGCCGGTCTGGCGGTCGCGATGTTCGGATTCATCGGCTCCAGCGCCTGGAAATCCGAGGAAATCGTGTTCGTTCAGCCGGGTGACGTCATCCAGATCGCGGGTTTCGACGTTCGCTTTGATGGCGTCGAGCGGGTGCCCGGGCCGAATTACCTCGCCGACCGCGGCACGCTGGTTGTCACCCGCGATGGCGAAAGCGTGACGGTGCTCTACCCCGAACGGCGCTCGTATCTGGTCGCCCAGAGCACGACAACCGAGTCGGCGATACGGTCCACGCTCGCGGGTGATCTCTATGCGTCACTGGCCCGGCCTGCCTCCGAGGCGGTCGCCGACCAGGGGGCATGGACGCTTCGGATCCTCTACGAACCACTTGTTTTCTTCATCTGGCTCGGATCGGTCATGCTGGTTCTGGGCGGCGGCCTGTCGCTCTCGGACAGACGACTGCGTGTCGGCGCCCCGCGCCGACGGCCGCAGAGCGGGCCCGCCGTTGCAAACCCCGCGGAGTAGACCGACATGAAACGCGCCATCGCGGCTCTGCCCGTACTAGTTGCCCTGATCTTCGGGGCCTTCTTCCTCTGGGGGCTGAACCCGAACCGCGATCCCAACGCGATTCCGTCGGTCCTGATCTCGCAGCCGGCGCCGGAATTCGATCTTCCGGCGGTCGAGGGAACCGGTGTGCCCGGCCTGACGCGCGCCGATCTGAGCGGAAATCCGGAACCGGTGGTGGTCAATGTCTTTGCATCCTGGTGCGTGCCGTGCCGGGCCGAGCACGCGGTTCTGACGCGCATGGTGGAACGGGACGGCATCCGGCTCTTCGGGATCAACTACAAGGACAAACCCAAGGACGCGAGCGCCTGGCTGGAAGACCTTGGAAACCCCTACGAGCGGATCGGGTCGGATCTGAACGGCAGGGCGGGCATTGAATGGGGAATTTCGGGCGTGCCCGAAACCTTTATCGTGGCAGGCGACGGAACGGTCCTCTATCGCTATGTCGGGCCCGTCGTGGGGGCCGAGGCCGAAAAACAGTTTGCTACGGCACTGGCACAGGCCAGAACGAAAAATGGAGGCGAGTCATGACATGGAAAATGCTGGCCGCAGCGGCGATGCTGGCGGTTCTTCCTTTCACGGCCGGAGCTGTCGAGCCGGACGAAATCCTTGACGATCCCGCGCTTGAGGCCCGGGCGCGCGTCATCTCCAAGGACTTGCGCTGTGTCGTTTGTCAGAACCAGGACATCGACAGCTCGAACGCCGGGGTTGCGCGTGATCTGCGGCTGCTTGTGCGCGAGCGGCTTGTGGCTGGCGACACGGACAAGGAAGTCATGGCCTACGTCCGGGCGCGCTATGGCGATTTCGTTCTGCTGAAGCCTCCCTTCAATTCCTCTACCTATGCGCTTTGGCTGGCCCCGGCGATCTTGATGCTCTTCGGCGCCGGCACCGTTTTCGCCGTTTTGCGAAGCAGCCGAAGACGGCTGGCCGCGGCTGGGCTGAGCGAAGATGACGAACGCCTGGTCAGGGAAATGCTGGCGTCGGAAAAGGAGAGCGGCAAGTGATGCTTTGGTTTCTTTTCGCGGGGCTCGCAGTTCTTGCCGCTGGCATGATGCTCACACCCTTGCGAAACGCCCGCGCGCTCGGCACGAACCGGAAGGACGGCGCGTCGGCGGTCCTTGCCGATCAGATGCGCGAGGTCGACAGGGATGCCGAACGGGACCTGATTTCGAACGACGAAGCCGAAGCGGCCAAGGTCGAGATCAAACGCCGGCTTCTCAAGGTCGCCCGCGGGAGCGCGGAGCGCCAGACATCGGCAGGCGGGCGTGCTACGCTCTGGATCTCGGCGCTTGCGGTTCCCCTGTTCGGCGGTCTTCTCTATTCACAGCTCGGCTCTCCCGGTCTTCCCGGCGTGTCTTTTGCGGACCGTCAGGAAGAACGCGCGGAACAGGCGCAGATCACCGAGCTGACTGATCGCCTGCTGAACCGTCTTGAACTCGACCCCGATGGCGGCCCCACCGAAGGCTGGATGCTGCTTGGACAGACCTACATGCGCATGGGCCGGTATGCCGATGCGGCTTCGGCCATGGAGAACGTGATCGACCGCGAAGACGCGACCTCGGCTGTGCTCTCGCAATATGCCGAGGCGCTGATCTCGGTCGAGAATGGCATCGTGACGCCGAAGGCCCGACAGGCCATTCGCCGGGCCCGCGAAATGGACCCGGAAAATCCCGCAGGCAGCTTCTACGAGGCGATTGCGCTCGATCAGGCGGGCGATAGCGAGCAAGCGCATGACCTGCTGCTGTCGCGTCTGGAACAGGCTCCGGGTCCGGAGCCGTGGATGGAGATTTTCATCGCTCAGGCCAATCGCATCGGCGCGAGCCTCGGGCGTGAACCGGTGAGCCTGTCGACCTTCGCCCCGATGGCCGGCGGGGCCCCGGGACCGACAGAAGGCGATGTCGCGGCGGCCGCGGAGATGAGCGAGGCCGATCGCGCGGCGTTCATCCGTTCGATGGTCGATCGCCTGGCCGCCCGGCTGGCCGAAGACCCGGATGATCTGGACGGCTGGATGCGCCTGGGCACGGCGTATCGTGTGCTGGGGGAAACCGAAAAGGCAATCGAGGCGTATCAGGCGGCGGATCGGCTGACCGGGGATTTGGCACCGGAAGACCCGCGCAAACAGTCCATCCGGCAGGCGATTTCCGAACTGGAAGGTTGAAAAAAGGGGGAGAAAAATGAGGAGAAGACATTTTCTGGCTTCGACGCTGGGCGCTGGATTTTCGGTCGCAGCCGGACAGGCATTTGCGCACAAGCCGAGAACACTGCCGGACTACAATTTGCCCGAGGACATGCTTCCGAAAGTTGTCAGGTCGCCGCTGGACGTGGACCCTTTCGAGATTCACGTGATTCCACAGGAATTCGCGCTCTACTGGACTTTGCCGCGCGGTAAGGCGATGCGCTATGTGGTCGGGATCGGGCGTCCGGGCCTCTACGAGCCCGGCGAGTACTATATCGGGGCCAAGAAGGAATGGCCGAGCTGGACCCCGACGCCGGGAATGCTGCGCAGAGAGCCGAAGGTCTATTCAAAGTGGATCGGCGGAATGCCCGGCGGCCTGAACAACCCGCTGGGGGCACGGGCGCTCTATCTGTTTCAGCCGGGTCGCGGGGACACGTTCCTGCGGATCCACGGAACCAACGATCCCTCTACCCTGGGCCGCAGGGTTTCCAACGGTTGCGCCCGGCTGGTCAATGATCAGATGATAGACCTCTATGACCGTGTGCCGATGGACACGCGCGTTGTGCTCTATCCGGCTGACGATCTGGGCGTCACCCACTAGGTCCACGGCCATCGACGTACCTTGGGCCCGGTTCCGGGACGGGACTTCGGTTGATGCGGTCCCACTTGCGACCGGTCGGGATACAACCTCGCATGTCTAGTTCTCGGCGACCCGCCCAGAGCCCGCCTTGCCAAGGGCATCGAGAACAGCTTCCGTCGACAGAAGTTCCGGCAAGATGATCCCCTCCGGCGCATCGGGGCCATACACGACGTTGAACGGAATTGCGTAGCGGCCAAAGCTTTCCAGATAGCGCGATATGGTCTCGTCCGGCCGCGTCCAATCGGCCTGCATGGCAATGATGCCGGGTTCGCGCAGGCGCGATACGACGGGTTCCCGGTCAAGGACCAAAGCCTTGTTAGCCTTGCAGGTCAGACACCAATCGGCCGTTACGTCCACAAAGACGACCTGTCCGGTCGAGACCAGCCGCGCGATCTCTGCGCGGTCAAATTCGGTCCAGTCGGTCGCGACGGCCGACGCGGTGTTGCCGGTCACCGACAGGGACCCTGCCAGGGTCATCGCGGCGGCGGCCAGCACCGCGGCACCGGGCAGCCGCACCGCTCCCGGTATGCGGCGAAGCGACAGAAGGGCCACGACGGCGACGCTCGCCGCGCCGGTCCAGAGGGCGGCCCTCCGGCCTGCCACGCCAACCAGAACCCAGAACAGCCAAAGCGCCGTGACTGCCAGCGCGAGACCCAGGATCACTTTCAGCACGATCATCCAGCGACCGGGTTTCGGCAGCCGCCGGACAAGCTGCGGAAAGGCGGCGACCACGAGATAGGGAACGGCCAGGCCGACCCCCATCGCCGTGAAGATCACCGCGATGTCGACCGCGCGACCGGCCAGGGCGAATGCGATGGCCGTGCCCAGAAGGGGCGCCGAACAGGGCGTGGCCAGAATGGCCGCAAAGGCGCCGGTCGCGAAGTCTCCGCCATAGCCCTTGCCGCCGCCCGCGCGGGCAAGCCGGGTCTGCAACGAGGACGGCAGGGATATTTCGAATAGTCCGAACAGATTGGCCGAAAAGACGATCAGCACAACCAGCATCACGGCCAGGAAAACGGGGTTCTGGAACTGCAGGCCCCATCCCACGGTCATCCCCAGGGACCGCGCGGCAATCGTCGCCCCGGCCAGGACCCACATGAACGCCATCACGCCGAGAGCCGAGACAGTGAAACCGCCGCGAATGCGGGCAAGGGACTGGCCGCCGGATTTGACCGCCGAGGACAGTTTGATCGACAACACGGGCAGAACGCAGGGCATCACGTTCAGGATCAGACCGCCGAGAAAGGCGATGAGGGCGATCCAGGCCAGCTCGCCCAGGCCCGGCACGACGGCGGCAATGCTGAAGGGGGGCCTGGGCGCCACCTCGGTCAGCCCGGCCGGCAAGGTGGCCGCGCGGTCGCCATCCGTGACCGTGACCTGCAACGCGGAAGCCTGGTCCGCTGCCGATAGAATCGGAAGCCGGGCCCAAAGCAGCCGCCCTCCGTCTCCGAGGCGGATGTCAGGTTTGCCGAAGGCGGTGAACTCACCCATTTCGGGAAAGACATCGGGCGCCTTGAACGGAACGCCGCTTCTTGCGGTCAGGGTCAGTCCCGTCGCCGCCGCGTCCACAAAAGCCGCGTCGATGACAAGCCCGCTTGCCGTTCCGTCGTCGGGCACGCGGGCGGCATAGGTCGAAATCAGGTTGGCGGAGTCCTGGTCCATCCCGCTTGCGCGCGGCAGATCCAGCGAAAGATCGAAATCCTGAGGAACGCAGACCGTCGAACAGACCAGCAGGTTGACCCGGGCCCGCAGTTCGACAGGTTTGCCGGGTTCCTCAAGGGTGATGCGAAGCGGAAAGACCACTTCCCTGTCGTATCCGAAATTCTCGATCCCGAAGGCCGTGAACCTGGTGGGCGCGGGCCAGAGAAACTCGGCCTCGGTGACGTTCTTGGACCCCGTCCAGTCGATCGAGGGCGGGATTCCAACCTCGCCGGGCGAGCGCCAGTAGGTTTTCCAGTTGTTGCCAAGCTGGAGATGGAGCCCTGCCGAGATCGACCTTGCGTCCGGACCGATGCCGTTTTCGACAGTGATCAGGCGGGCATCGACGGACGGATCGCTGAACCTCGCGGATTCGGCGGCCGCGACCTGCGTCGCCATGGCAAGCACCAGCAGGAGGCCAGCGAAAAGCCCGCAGATAGCCCGATGGAATATCGAGGAAATTTTTCCATCCACGTCTTTCGACATACCGAAGCTCTGCCTTCCTCTTGCTCTCTGGCGACGGCGTCCGGACCCGTGCGCCAAACTCATGCCATCACCACCAGCCGGATTGGCATGACAACCCATCCGGCACAACGGGAATCGTTCAACCGGTCTGCGCCCTGTCTATCCAGCTACTGCGCCGATCAGGAAAAGTCCCTGACGGCCCCATCACATTCCAGTGATGCCACGCCGTTGGGCCCGGCCCTTGATGCAACGCAACCCTGCTCAAGCGGCGTCCCGGTGCCGCCCCGGGCAAACACGCGCCGGCATCATGTCCGGTTTCGATACGACCTTCCTGTACGGGAAGGTCAATGTTACAAACCGTTACAAAAATCACTGTTTTGTCAGACGGTTCCGGCTTGACACTCCAGCGCTGGAAGGTGCTTTTAGACGATCCACCAGGCATGAAAACAGGAGCAAGCGAGCTATGACAAGGCACGCATCCAGTCTATTTGATCGTCGTCGTTTCCTCACCTCCGTTGCAGCGGGCTCGGTCGCGTTGGCAGCACCGTCCCTGTTGCGAGCTCAGGAGGCGACGCAGGAGGCAGCTCCGGTGCGCCGCAACGTTTCGTCCTTTCAGATGCATGAATGGCAGGACCATTTCGACGCTCTCGGCAAGGGGATCATCATTTCGGATACCATAACGCGGGTGCTGCAACACTGGACCGTCGATGGCGAGATGCGCATCTATCCGACCTCGGTGCCGATGACCGACGATCTCACGCGGCGGGGATACACCGAAATCGTCTTCAAGGACGACGCACCGGACTGGTCCCCGACGCCTTCGATGATCAAGCGTGATCCCACTCTTCCGAGATACGTGGCGCCGGGCCCTGAAAACCCTCTGGGTATTCGCGCGATGCACCTCTCGTGGCAGTATTACCGCATCCACGGCACGAACGACACGCGCAAGATCGGACGCAGATCGTCAAACGGCTGTATTGGCCTGTATAACGAACATATCGTAGAGGTCTTTGACAGGACGCCTGTCGGAACGCAGGTCAAATTGATCTGATACACGTTGCAAAATCGGTCGCGAGGGACTTTTGAAAATGAACAAGACGATTGTGGCCGTCTCGGCTGTTGTTCTGGTTGGCGGGCTGGCCATTTTCTGGAATGCGACCCGGTCCGCGCCGCCGCCGGGCGGGCATTCAATGGTCCCGCCCGACACGAGCGACATCGCCCAGGGCGATCCGATCGCGGAAGTTTCGGTGCCGGCGCAGCTGTCCGCCGAGGCGCAGATCGGGAAACGCGTTTTCGAAGCGAAATGCGCGGTATGTCACGGCACCAACGCCGCGGGACAGAACGGGGTCGCTCCGCCGCTCATTCACCAGACCTACAGACCCGGGCATCACTCGGACATGGCTTTCGTGTACGCGGCGCAGAACGGCGTCCAGTCCCATCACTGGAATTTCGGGAACATGCCGCCGGTGGAAGGGCTCACCGATGGCGACGTGAAAATGGTCGCGCGCTACATTCGCGAACTTCAGGAAGAAAACGGCATTTTCTGACGGTATGCGCAGCGGCCATAATCCTTTCGCAAGCCGGAGTATCGCCTTATTTTCTGCCCCTTTGTGCGTTCAGCCCCCGGGGGCGCGGGCCGCAGCCGCGCATGTGAAGGATCACAGGGGTGCTTTGCGTGTGAATTCGCGAGCCCCGGAGAACGGTCGCCCGGACCCCGGCGAGGAATGCGTTGGCGGGCGATGTTTTGGAGGCAGGCCTGCGCGCGGCGGCAATTTGTCTGCTGGACAGCGGCGCCGCACCCGAAGACAAGGTTGCCCCTGGGCCGTCTTCCGCGCCAGGGACAGGCTGAAACCTTGGGGTGTGCCAGCGCCCCGATCCCCTTCAAGGATGAAAAACGATGACAACGCGACGGGAATTTCTGATGCAGGGCACGGCTTCGGCCGCGGCTTTGACCTTGCCCGGCACCCTGACTGCCCAGACCTCGCAGGTCGCAGAGTTGAAGGCCCGGACAGCCGCTGTGCAGCTGGCACCCGCACCGTATCCGAAGACCGAGATCTGGGGGTACGGCGGCACCATGCCCGGCCCGGAGCTGAGGATCGCGCAGGGTGACCGTGTGCGGCGCAGGTTCCTGAACGACCTGCCGCAGGCCAGTTCCGTCCATTGGCACGGTATCCGTATCGACAACGCGATGGACGGGGTCGCAGGCCTGACACAGGACGCGGTCGCGCCGGGCGGCAGCTTTGACTACGATTTCGTCGTGCCCGACGCGGGGACATACTGGTACCACGCGCACAACCGGTCCTGGGAGCAGGTGGCCCGCGGCCTCTATGGCGCGCTGATCGTCGAAGAGGCCGAGGCACCGGATGTCGATCGCGAGGAGGTGCTGATCCTCGACGACTGGCTGCTTGACCCCGAAACGGCCCAGATCGACGACAGCTTCGACAATGCCATGATGATGAGCCATGGCGGCCGCATGGGCAACTTTCTCACAACCAACGGCCGCTTCGACCTGTCGCTGGGCGCGCGCCGGCATGAAAGGCTTCGCCTGAGGCTGATCAATGCATCCAACGCCCGCACGTTCCTGTTGCAGTTCTCGGGACTTGCGGGATGGACGGTGGCGCTGGACGGGATGCCGCTGATGGCTCCCGCGCCGCTCGAGGAGGTTCTGGTTCTCGGAGCGGCGCAACGGGCGGACCTTGTCGTGGACGTAACGGCGGAGGATGGCGAAACCGCCTACATCCTGCGCATAGGCGACGATGACCAGGTCACATCTCAGGTCATGTTCCCCGTATCCGGCACGGCAAGCCGCGCGCGCCGGGACATTCCCGCCCGCCTGCCGCCGAACCCCGTCACACCGAAACCCGATTTTTCCGAGGCCCGGCGGCTGCGGCTCGTGATGGCGGGCGGTGCGATGGGCCGGATGGACGGCGCATTCCTGGGCGGGGAACGGCTCGGTTTTCGCGAACTGGTCGAGAACGGGCGGTACTGGTCCTTCAACGAGATGGCCGAAATGACCCAGACCCCGCTTGCCGGCCTCTCGCTGGGTGAGCCGGTGCGTCTGGAAATCGTCAACGACACGGTTTTCCCTCATGCCATGCATCTTCATGGTATGCATTTCCACGAGATCAAGACCGACGGAAACGATGGACCGATGCGCGATACCCTGATGATCCGCGGCGGTGAGACGCGCGAAATAGCCTTTGTCGCCGACAATCCCGGTGATTGGCTGTTTCACTGCCACATGCTCAGCCATGCGGAAACCGGCATGATGACATGGATACAGGTGACATGATGAAAAGACTCCTGATAGCGTCGGCGGTGGTTCTGGGTGCCGCCGGAGCCGGTCTGTGGCTGATGGGAGATGCCGATGCACCGACGATGTCGATGCCTGACACTGTCGACATTGTCCGGGGCCAGGCGCTCTATGCCGAAAACTGCGCCGCCTGCCATGGCGCGAATCTCGAAGGGCAACCCGATTGGCGTTCACCCGGACCCGATGGCATACTGCCGGCGCCGCCCCATGACGAAACGGGGCATACATGGCATCACGCGGACGCATTGCTGTTCGAGTATATCAAACTGGGCGGCGAAGCGGCTCTCGCGCAGCAAGGGCTCGAATTTGCAAGCGGTATGCCGGGCTTTGGCGACCAGCTCTCCGATGCAGAAATCTGGAACATCATCGCCTATATCAAATCCACATGGCCCGAACGCCAGCGCGCAATCCAGGCTGACAAGAACCGCTGACGCGGAACCGCAGAAAGGAAATTCAAATGCTTTTTAACAGACATGTCGGGATGACGCTCGGCCTGATGATGATGCCGCTTGCACTGTCGGCACAGGATCTGACGGACGAACGGATCAAGGAGCTTGCATTGCAGGCGATCCGCGAAAATCCCCAGATCATCCTGGAAGCGGTGCAGATTCTGGAGACCGAGCAGGCCAATGCCCAGGCTCAGGCACAGACTCAGGTGCTGCAAGACGAGCGCGACGTGCTCGAACGCGATCCGAACGCCCCGGTTCTCGGAAACCCGGACGGTGATGTGACGGTGGTCGAATTCTTCGACTACAACTGCCCCTTTTGCCGGCGTGCCATGCCCGAGGTGCAGGGCCTTCTGGATGGCGACAAGAACGTCAGGCTCGTCTACCGGGAATGGCCCATTCTCGGAGAGGGGTCGGTCTTTGCCGCGCGCGCCGCACTGGCCTCGCGCGAACAGGGCAAGTACGAGGAGTTCCACTGGGCTCTGATGGGGATGCAGGAGCGCGCCGAGGAAGACTCCATCATGAGAATCGCAGCAGAAATCGGGCTGGATGTCGAAAAGCTGCGCGCGGACATGGAAGCCCCCGAAGTCGAGGAGCATATCGCGACCTCCAACCGGTTGTCGCAGGGGCTTGGCTTCAATGGCACGCCGTCATTCGTGATCGGTGACAACCTCGTGCCGGGCATCATCGAAGAGGAAGAGCTTCGGTCTCTGGTCGAGGACGTGCGCGCCTCGCAGGACTGACACGGCCCGGACGTATCGGCGCCGGGCAAGCCGGCACCGACCAAATCTCATGTCGCCGCAGGAGCGGTCACGTCATACCCCGCATCGCGGATCGCCTCCGATACCGCCCGGTCGCTGAGAAAGCTTTCGACCGCTACGGTGCGCGCATCCAGGTCACAGGCGACCGTCGCGGTCGGATCAATGGCCTTGATGGCCTTTTCGATTGCCGCGGTGCAGTGCCCGCAACTCATTTCCGGTACATTGAAACTGCTCATATCGGTCTCCTTCTTCATCCTCTTCAGATGCGTGTTTCCAGCACGGGAAGGTCAAGGGCAAATAAATGCGGCAAATCGGTTGACCTTCCAGTAGGTGGAACCCTTAGATGCTGATCCAGCAGCATAGGAGACGTCATGCCAGCCTCACAGACACTACGGGTTTCCGTCCAGAACATGTCCTGCGCGTCCTGCGTGGGCCGGGTCGAGCGCGCGATTTCGGCCCTGCCGGGCATCGAGGAAGTCAACGTCAACCTTGCATCCGAAACGGCGCAAGTTCAGGCCGATTCGGCGGATCGTCTGACAGAAGTGACCGATGCGCTGGAGCGTGCAGGTTATCCCGCCCGCACCCGGACGGTGCGCCTGGCCATCGACTCCATGTCCTGCGCGTCCTGCGTGGGCCGCGTCGACAAGGCGCTGGCGGCGGTTCCCGGCGTGCTGGACGTCAATGTCAACCTCGCGACCGAAACCGCGACCGTGACATATGTCGAAGGTGCCGTCGATCTCAAGAGCCTGATCCAGGCCGCCGATGCGGCGGGCTACCCGGCAAAGGCGCCGGACGAGACCGCGGATGACGACAGCGATGCACGCAAGCAGGCCCATATCCGGGCCCTGGCCCGCAAGACCGCTTTCGCGGCGGCCCTCGCCTTTCCCGTTTTCCTGCTGGAAATGGGCTCGATTCTGGTGCCGGGTATTCACGATCTGGTCGCGCGGACAATCGGTCAGCAGACAAGCTGGATGTTCCAGTTCGTGATGGTGACTATCGCGATGCTCGGGCCTGGCCGCGATTTTTACACCAAGGGCTTTCCCGCACTTGTGAAAGGCGCGCCGGACATGAACAGCCTGGTCGCCGTGGGCACCGGGGCTGCGTATCTCTATTCCGTCACCGCGCTTTTCGCGCCTTCGCTGCTGCCCGAGGCATCCCGCGCCGTCTATTTCGAGGCAGCGGCGGTCATCCTCGCGCTGATATTGCTGGGCCGCTTCCTGGAAGCGCGCGCAAAGGGCCGCGCGGGGGCGGCGATCCAGAAACTTCTCGGGCTTCAGGCGCGGACCGCGCGGGTCCTTGTGGATGGCGAAACGCAGGATGTGGCCATCGAACGGATACGCACCGGCGACATTCTTGTCGTGCGCCCGGGCGAACGCATTGCCGTTGACGGCGAAGTGACCGAAGGCGGCGCGCATGTCGATGAAAGCATGATCACCGGTGAGCCTGTCCCCGTGGCCAAGACCTCGGGCGATCCGGTCACCGGCGGCACGGTCAACGGCTCGGGCAGCTTCCAGTTTCGCGCCACGCGTGTCGGGACCGACACGACACTGGCGCAGATCATCCGCATGGTCGAAGAGGCGCAGGGCGCGAAGCTGCCGATCCAGGGCCTGGTCGATCAGATCACACTCTGGTTCGTTCCAGCGGTCATGGTCCTTGCCATCGTCACCGTTCTGGTCTGGCTCCTGGTCGGCCCGTCGCCCGCCCTGTCATATGCATTGGTGGCCGGCGTGTCGGTGCTCATCATCGCCTGCCCCTGTGCGATGGGGCTTGCGACGCCCACGTCGATCATGGTCGGCACCGGGCGTGCCGCCGAGATGGGCGTGCTGTTCCGCAAGGGCGATGCCTTGCAGCAACTGACCTCGGTCGATGTCGTGGCCCTCGACAAGACCGGAACCGTGACCGAAGGCCGCCCCGAGCTGACGGATCTGGAACTGGCCGACGGGTTCGAGCGCGCCGAGGTGCTGGGGCTGGTCGCGGCCGTGGAGGATCGCTCCGAGCATCCCATCGCCGAGGCCATCGTGCGCGCCGCCCATGCCGAAGATGCTGCCCGCCACGAGGCCGAGAGTTTCGAATCGATGACAGGATATGGCGTGCGGGCACGGGTATCCGGGCGCGACGTTCTCGTCGGGGCCGACCGGCTGATGATCCGCGAAGGGGTTTCGATCGATGCCCTTGCCAGTGCCGAAACCCGGCTGGCCGAGCAGGGCCGCACCGCTCTTTTCGCTTCCGTGGACGGGCGTCTGGCCGCTGTTTTCGGCGTGTCCGACCCCGTGAAACCTTCCAGCGCGGCGACGATCAGCGCCTTGCACGGGCTTGGCCTGAAGGTCGCGATGATCACCGGCGACAAGCGCGAGACCGCCGAGGCCATCGCGCGGGAAACCGGCATCGACCATGTGATCGCCGGCGTCCTGCCCGACGGCAAGGTTGCCGCACTTGACGACCTGCGCGGTCAGGGTCAGCGGATCGCCTTTGTGGGCGACGGCATCAACGACGCGCCCGCTCTGGCCCATTCCGATGTTGGCATCGCTATCGGGACCGGCACCGATGTCGCCATCGAATCCGCCGATGTGGTGCTGATGTCGGGCGATCTGAGCGGCGTCGTGAACGCGTTCGAGGTATCGACACGGACCATGCGCAACATCCATCAGAACCTGTTTTGGGCGTTCGGCTACAACGTCGCCCTGATCCCGGTTGCCGCAGGCGTGCTCTACCCGGCCTCGGGGCTTTTGTTGTCGCCGATGCTGGCCGCCGCGGCCATGGCGCTGAGCTCGGTCTTCGTGCTTGCGAACTCGCTGCGTCTGCGCCGGGTCCGCCGTGTCATGGACGACGCCCCGCCGCCGAGATCAGAAGCGGTCGCCGCGCCGACCCCTTCGCCTGTCGCCGCCGAATAAGGAGGACACTGAAATGAACATCGGAGATGTTGCCACGCTTTCCGGACTGCCCGCCAAGACGATCCGCTATTATGAGGATATCGGTCTTGTGAAACCGCTGCGGAGCGCGAACGGTTATCGCACCTTCCGCGAAAGCGACGCCCACAAGCTCGCCTTTCTGGGCCGCGCGCGCGCGCTTGGCTTTACCATAGAGGACTGCCGCAATCTTCTGGCGCTCTACGAGGACGAAAAACGCGCAAGCGTCGAGGTCAAGGGCATCGCCGAGCAGCATCTTGAGCGTATCGACGACAAGATCGCGGAACTGGAGGAAATGCGCGCGACGCTGGCGCATCTTGTCGATGCCTGCGCCGGAGACCATCGGCCGGATTGCCCGATCCTCTCGAACCTGGCGACGAAAGGCCGAGACGCGGAGAGCCTGAAGAAATCGGCCTAGGCAGGTCCGCAAGCCTTCTCGCGTTCGCTTCGCTTGCGGCGGGCCTGTCCGGTGGCCGCGTGGCGACCGCCGATATGCGGCATCCGGCCCCGGTCATCGCGGCAAACGGAGGTTCGCAGGCCCCGGGCCGGTTTCCGCCTCAGTGCCGCCCGTGTATCTGCAATGCCTGCGCCACCTGACCGGCCAGCAGGCACAGGCCCGCGCCGATTTCGGCGCGGCGCGACGGGGTGAACCGCCGCACCGGGCCGGTGGCCCCGACGCTGAACGTGGCCCCGATGTTGCCCACCCGCACAGGTGCCGCGACCGAGGACACGCCCAGCTCGATCTCTTCCACGCATTCCGCGAACCCTTCCTGCCGGATCAGGGCGAACTCGGCCCGCAGCGCCTCGGGGTCCTGCTTGGTGTTGGGCGTGTAGCTGCGCATCGGCCCTGCCAGGATCTCGTCGCGGAACCCGTCCTCGGCAAAGGCCGCGATCACCTTGGAACACGAACAGGCGTGCATCGGGCGAACGCCGAGACCCGGATGCACGTAAGACCGCGTCGCATCGCCGGGCGTTTCCACATGGATGATCTCGACCCCCTTGTTGCGATAGCGCGACAGGAACACCGCCTCGCCGAACCGGTCCGCCGCCGCCCGCAGCGCCGGGGCCGCCGCCTGGCACACATCCACATCCGATTGCCCCATAAGCGCCAACCGCACCAGGCGCTCGCCTACCAGGTAGCGCCCCGGGTCCGGCTCATCCAGCAGGCGCTGCTCGGCCATGGACTGCAGCAGCCGGTAGCAGGTGGGCCGGGGCAGGCCCGTCGCCGCCTGCACCTCGGGCGCGGTGACGGCCCGCCCGGCAATGGCCACGGTCTCGAGGATGGACATCACGCGATCCAGATGCATCACAAATCTCACTTTACAGACATTTGTCTCATGTAATAAAACATCTCTGACAAAGTCAACGGGCCGCGAGTCGCGCCGGGAGGGGAAGATCATGGAATGTTGCGGACCGGGCTATGCGTCCCCTGCCGAGGCCATGAAGGCGCCACGGGAAAAGCTGCTCTACACGATCGCGATCTACACCGGGACGGGTATTCAGAAGCCCGACTATCTGGCCACCGTGGATGTGGACCCCGACAGCCCGACATACAGCCAGGTCATTCACCGGCTCGAGATGCCGGGGATCGGAGACGAGCTGCACCATATGGGCTGGAACGCCTGTTCGTCGTGTTTCGATGACAGTTCGATGGCGCGCAAGTACCTGATCCTTCCCGGCGTGCGGTCGAACAACCTGCATATCGTCGACACCGCCACCGACCCGCGCGCACCGCGCCTGCACAAGGTGATCGACGGGGCCGAAATCAAGGCCAGAACCGATCTGAGCGGCCCGCACACGGTGCATTGCCTGGGCTCCGACATCATCATCTCGTTTCTGGGCAACGCCCGGGGCGAGGCACCGGGCGGCTACCTGCATCTGAACAAGGATTTCGAGATCGTCGGCCGCTGGGAAAACTCGATGGGCGACATCAGGTTCGGCTATGATTTCTGGTACCAGCCGCGCCACAACGTCATGGTCAGCTCCGAATGGGCCGGGCCCAATACCTTCATGCCGGGCTTTGACCTCGAGGAGGTCGGCCACCTGAAATATGGCCGCGAGCTGCACTTCTGGGATTTCGAGAAGCGCGAGCCGGTCCAGAGCATGTATCTGGGCGAGGACGGGCTGATCCCGCTGGAGGTGAAGTTCCACCATGACCCGGACAGCACGCATGGTTTTTGCGGGGCGGCGCTCAGTTCGAACGTCATCCACTGGTGGAAGGATGACGCGGGGGACTGGCAATGGGACAAGATCATCGACGTCGGGAATGAACCGCATCCCGACTGGCCGATCCCGGTGCCGGGGGTGATGTCGGCCATCCTGGTCTCTATGGATGACAGGTTTCTCTACCTCAACAACTGGCTGCATGGCGACATGCGTCAATACGACATCTCGGACCCGCATAACCCCGTGCTGACCGGTCAGGTCTGGATGGGGGGGCTACTGGGCCGGGCACCGGTCGTGAACGGGGTGGACATGGCCGGCGGCCCGCAGATGTTCCAGCTCAGCCTCGACGGGCGGCGGCTTTACGTGACCACCTCGCTGTTTTCCACTTGGGACAACCAGTTCTATCCCGAAATCCGCGAGAAAGGCGGCGTCATGGTGATGATCGACTGCGATCCGGTGAACGGCGGGATGAAGATCAACGAGGATTTCATCGTCGATTTCGGGCAGGAGCCGAATGGCCCGAGCCGTTGTCACGAGGCGCGCTATCCCGGCGGCGACTGCACAAGCGACATATGGCTGTGAGCGGAGCGCAAGGGATACCCGCCCCGGACTTGATCCGGGGCCTCGCCGGGCACCGGACGACAGGTCCCGGGTCGGGCCCGGGACGGGGGGCACCATGACCACACACACCGTCACCATCGCCAACCGCGACAATGCCACATACCAGGTCGAGGCCCGCCGCCCGCTGCTTGACGCCCTGCGCGACCAGGGGGTCGATCTTCCTTTCGGCTGCAAATATGGCGGCTGCATCACCTGTGCGGCACGGCTGACCGCCGGAGACGTGGACCAGCGCCGCCAGGTGGCGCTCAACAACCGCCAGATCGCCGACGGCTATGTGATCCTGTGTGTCGCGCGCGCCACCTCCGACATCACGCTGGAAATCGGTGTCGAAAGCCATGACAAGCTCTATCGGAACCCGTTTCTCGATCCGCTCCAACCCCATGAACTCAAGGCGGATATCGCCGCCACCAAGGAGGTATGATCCCGTGCCTGCAACCGCCATTGATGATCTCTATGATTACGATCCGGCCTATCTGGCCGACATCCTGAAATCGGTCAAAACCATCGCCATGGTCGGCGCCAGCGCGGACAAGACCAAGTTCAGCTACGGCGTGCTGCGGGTGCTGCACGAAACGGGCTATGACATGATCCCGGTGAACCCCAACCGGAACGTGACCGAGATCCGCGGCATCAGGGTCTACCATTCCCTGACCGAGATCGACCGGCCGGTCGACATGGTCGAGGTCTTCCGCCCCAGGCAGGAGCTGTATGGGTTTGCCGAACAGGCCATCGCCATCGGCGCATCGGTGCTCTGGGGTCAGATCGGCGTCTATGACGACAAGGCCGCCGCCCTCGCTGAGGCGGCCGGCCTCAAGGTGGTCATGAACCGCTGCCCCAAGATCGAGCTGTTTCGTCCTTTCTGGAAACCACGGCTCGATCTCGGGATTTGAAACGGGCGGGCCCGGTCGCGGACCCGGTTCGACCGGCCTCATGTGAAACCGCTTCATCAAAACAGACCTCTTTTTGAATGTTTTACATATGAGCATTGCGCTCTACTCTGTCTTGGGGCCCATTCCGGGGGCACCATCACGGGGGCAGCATGGCCAAACGCAGAGGTCGCATGGCATCGGTCGCGCCGGATGGCGTGACGTCCGGCCCGCCGCCGGTCTATCGGGGCGGGCGTCTGCGGCCGCTGGATGACGGGGGCGTTGCGCGCACCGTGACCCATGCCCTCGACATTCTGGCCTCGATCGGGATGGCCGGTCTGCCCGGGCCGCTGCAGGATCGCCTGATGGCGGCGGGGGCCCGGTGCCGGGCGGACGGGCGGCTGTGTTTTCCCGCCGAGATGGTTCGGGCGGCCCTGGCGCGGGCACCGCGCCGTGTCCGCCTGCCGGGGTTCACGCCCCAGCGTGACCTGGAGATTGGCGGCGGCTATGTCCATATCGGCACCGGCGGCGCGGCGGTGCAGGTGCTGGATGCCGCGACGGGGGCCTATCGGGACAGCACGCTGGATGACCTCTATGCGCTGATGCGGGTGCTCGATCACTCGCCCCATGTCCACTACGGTGTGCGCCCCGTGGTGGCTCGCGATATTGCCGACCCGCTGGCATTGGACCTGAACACCGGATTTGCCTGCATGATGGGCACGTCCAAGCCAATCGGCATCAGCTTTTGCGACGCGGCGCATGTGAAACCGGTGGTCGACATGTTCGACATCGCGCTGGGCGGGCCGGGGGCCTTTGCCGCACGGCCCTTCTGCATGGCGGTGATCGTGCATGTGGTGCCGCCGCTGCGCTATGCCGCCGAAGGCATTGCCACGCTGGAGGCCGCGCTGGGCGCCGGGATGATCCCGCAGATATGCTCGGCGGGTCAGGCCGGGGCGACAAGCCCGGTGACGCTCGCCGGTGCGCTGGCCCAGGGCCTGGCGGAAACGCTGGCCGGGCTGGTGGCGGTGGATGCGCTCAAACCGGGCGCGCCCTGCATCTATGCATTCATGCCGTTCATCTCCGATCTGCGCACCGGCGCGATGAGCGGCGGCAGCGGCGAGGCGGCGATTGCCAATGCCGCCGCAGCCCAGCTCCTGGCGCATCTCGGGCTGCCTTCGACCGTGTCGGCGGGCATGACCGATGCCAAGCTGGTCGACGCGCAGGCGGGCTTCGAAAAGGGCCATACCGTGGCCCTGGCCGGTCACGCGGGGGCGGACATGATCAACCTGGCGGTCGGTATGCTCGGGTCCATCATGGTGGCCAGCCCAGAAGCGATGGTGGTCGATGACGACATGTGCGGCGCGATCCTGCGTTCGATCCGGGGCATAGAGGTCACCGGCGACACGCTGGACCTCGGTGCCACCGAAGAGGTCGTGACCCATGACGGGCATTACCTCGGCCAGCCCGCGACGCTGGCCCGGATGAAGACCGACTATGCCTATCCGGCCCTGGCCGACCGGCAAGGCGTGGATGACTGGCTCGAGAGCGGGGCCCTGAGCATCTGGGACCGGGCCCGCGGGCGCGTGGAGCACATCCTGGGCAGCCCGCCGGGCCGTCATGTGAACCCCGATGCCGAGGCCGCCATCCGCGCCGCCTATCCGATTTCGCTTGTCACCTGAAAGGAGATCCCATGCATGTATTCCGAAGCATGATCCTGAACGCCCCCATTGACCGGGTCTGGGCCGCCGTGCGCGACTTTGACGGGGTCGCCCGCTGGAACCCGGTCGTGACCGCGTCGCGGCTCGAAACCGGAACCGCCACCGCCACGGGCGCGATCCGGGCACTGGATATCGCCGACGGCACGGTGTTTCGCGAAACGCTTCTGGCGCATTCGGATGCCGATCATTTCTATACCTACGACATCCTCGAATGCCCCCTGCCGGTCCGGAATTATGTCTCGACCCATCGGTTCATCCCCGTCACCCATACGCAGCAGACCCTGGGCATCTGGGAAAGCCGGTTCGACTGTGTGGCGCAGGATGCCGACGAGATGGAGCGCATCATCGGCGACGCGATCTATATCGGCGCGATGACCGGGCTCGACGCCTGGCTGAAGGAGGCTCGCAATGGCTGATACCCTGGCACCGCGCGCGGTGATCGGTGTGATGACACCGGCGATGAACACGGTCGTGCAACCCGAACTGGAGCTTTTGCGCCCGCCCGGCGTGACGCTTCAGATGCAGCGCTTTCGCCTCGGCGGCGAGGCGGTGTCGGATGACCTGGCGGGCGAGGCCGACAAGCTGATGGATTGCAAGCCCGCGGCCATCGCCATCGGGTTGACCACGGATGCAGGACCCGGCGGGCCCGGGACGCTGGCGGCGCGCTGCGCGGCGCTGGCCGAACAGGTCGGCGTGCCGGTCTTCAACGCCTCGTCGGCGGATTATGCGGCGCTGGCCGCGCTGGGGGCGCGGCGTGTGGGCGTGGTCACGCCCTTCAATGCCGGCATCGACGCGGTGGTCCGGGCCAATACCGAGGCCGCCGGGTTCGAGGTCGTGGCCATCGCGGGTACCTGCGCGCCCTCCCTGCCGGAGATCTGCGAAACGCCGCTGGCGGACATCCGCGAGGTCTTTGCCCGGGTCGCCGCATCCGACTGCGACGCGATCCTGCAGGTGGGCACCGCGCTGCCGGTGGTCGGGCTGATCGCCGAACTCGAGGCGCAGCACGGCAAACCTGTCGTCGCCTGCAATGCCGCAGTGATGTGGCAGACCCTGCGCGGCATCGGCATCACCGATCCCGTGCCGGGCCACGGTCGCCTGCTGGAGGCGTTCTGAATGCAGAGCCATGCCCGGGTCGTCGTGATCGGGGGCGGTGCGGTGGGGGCCTCGATCCTCTACCACCTGGCGCGGGCCGGGATCACCGATGCGCTGCTGATCGAAAAGAACGAACTGACCGCCGGGTCGACCTGGCACGCGGCGGGCAACATCCCGACCTATGCCAACAGCTGGCTGGGCATGAGAGCGGGCAACTACGCCTGGCGGCTCTACAGCGACCTGGCCGCGGATCCCGATGCGCCGATCACCTACCGGCACACCTCGGCCATCTGGCCCGCGCACACGCCCGAGCGGATGCAGCTATTCGAGCACCTGTGCGGCGTGTCGCAGTCGGCGGGGTTCGACCTGTCGATGCTGACACCGGCCGAGATCGAGGCGCGGCACCCCTTTTGGCGCGCGAAAGGCCGCGTTCTGGGCGGCATTCTGGACCCTTATGAGGGCGACATCGATCCCAGCCAGCTGACCCAGGCACTGGCCCGTCATGCCCGGATCGCGGGCGCCGGGGTGGCGCGCTTCACGCGCGTCACCGGGCTTGCCCAGCGTGCGGATGGCGGCTGGCGGGTGCAGACCGACAAAGGGGCGGTCGAGGCCGAAACGGTGATCAACGCCGCCGGATCCAGCGGCGGGGTGATCGCGCGCATGGCCGGGCTCGACCTGCCGGTCGTCACGCTCGAACATCAGTACATGGTCACCACCGCGCTGCCCGCGCTTGACGCGGATACCTCGGTCTTCCCGCTCATCCGCGACCCCGACCTGCGCTTCTACCTGCGCCGCGAGCGCAATGCGCTGCTGCTGGGGTCCTATGCGCATGACGGGCGACCCGTCTGGCAGGGCGCCGTGCCGGAGAATTTCGATCACCAGCTTTTCGCCGATGATGTCGAGGGCATGATGGCCGTGTTCGAAGCCGCATCCACCCATGTGCCGCTGCTGGCCGAGGCCGGGGCCCAGCGCTTTGTCAACGGGCCCATTCCCTACGCGCCGGATGCGCTGCCGCTGGTCGGGCCGGCGGCGGGCGTGCGCAACTTCTATCACGCCACCGGGGTGCAGATCGGCATCACCCATTCGGCCGCCATCGGCAAGGCCATGGCCGAATGGCTGACCGGGGGCGAAACCGAATGGGACCTCGCGGCCTGGGACCCGCGCCGGTTCGGGGCCTGGGCGACGCCGGACTATGCCGCCGCGCGGGCCTGCGAGCATTACGCCCTGCAATACGCCATCCCGTACCCGCACCGCCTGATGCGTTCGGGCCGGCCCGTCGGGCAAAGCCCGCTCTATGCGCGGCTGACCGGGCAGGGGGCGGTGATGGGGCAGATCGGCGGCTGGGAGCGGGCATTCTGGTTCAGGCGGGATGCCGTGGCCGGCGATACCGCGCTGAGCTTCGGGCACGAACCCTGGCAGGACGCGGTGCGCGAGGAATGCCGCACGGTGCGCGACGCGGTGGGGGTGATGGACCATTGCGGCTTTACCAAGTTCGTTCTGGACGGGCCCGAGGCGCCGCAGGTCCTGTCCCGCATCGTCTGTGGCGCGCTGCCGCCGGTCGGGCGGGTCCGACTGAGCTACATGCTCACTCCCCGGGGTCGCATCTGGTCGGAACTCACCATCGCCCGGCTGGACGAAACCGCCTTCCTGCTCTGTGGCCCGACGCTGGCGGCCGGGCGCGATTTCGACTGGATTTCAGACCAGATCGGCGCGGCGAAGGCCACGCTGCACAAGGGCTATGCCCATGACGGGGCGCTGCTGGTCATGGGACCGAAGTCGCGCGACCTGTTGCAGCCGCTGACCGATGCGGACCTGAGTGCGGCGGCGATGCCGTGGATGAGCGCCGCGCGGATCGGGATCGCGGGCTGCGCCGCGACCGCCCTGCGGGTCAGCTATGTCGGCGAGCTGGGATGGGAGCTGCACGTGGCCTCCCGCGATCTCGGGGCGCTCTACGATGCCGTCCGGCAGGCCGGTGCCGTCCACGGCGACTGTGATTTCGGCTCCTACGCGCTGAACGCGATGCGCATCGAGAAAGGCTATCATGGCTGGGGTGCTGATTTCGGCACCGAATACACGCTCCTTGACGCGGGGCTTGGCCGGTTCGCAAATCTGGACAAGGGCCCGTTCACGGGGCGTGACGCGGTTGTCGCACAGTTGCAGAGCACGCCGGAATGGGAGTTCATCGGGCTCGAGATCACCGACCCGGGGCCCGAGCCGCTGAGCTCGGACCCGATCCTGAAGGACGGGGAACGGGTCGGCTATCTCACGTCGGTGTCCATGGGCTACCGCACCGGCAAACTGCTGGCGCTGGGCTATGTCTCCCATGGCGCTGTGGCGATGGGCGAAGGCTGCGAGGTGCGCGCCTTTGGCCGGACCCGCGCGGCGCGGCGGCACGGTCCGCATGTCCATGACCCGCAGAACACGCGGCTGCGCGGGTGAGTGGGTCCGCGTCAGCCGAACCCGCCGCGGATGCCGGTCCAATCGGCCAGCGCGCGGGCCGTGGCGGCGACGGGCGTGTCGCCCGCATCCTCCTCGCGCAGCACGGCGGACCAGGTCAGGTCGATGCCCTCCGCCCCCACCTGCGCCGAGGCGATGCGGCCCGCGTCGATGGCTGGACGCACCGCCCAGCCCGACAGAACGCTGGTGCCCTGACCGGCGGCCACCAGCTCGACAATCGCCTCGGGCAACTCGACCGTCGCCATCCAACGCGGATAGCGGTCGGAGGGGCGAAACAGGCGGGCAAACTCGCGATCCGGCTGCGGGGTCTTGGTGTAGGTGATGAAATCCTCGCCCTCGATGTCGGTGCCTTCGACAAACCCCTTGCCCGCAAGCCGGTGCCCGGGCGGCATGATGAACAGCAGTGCATCGGTAAAGAGCGCCTGGCGGGCCGTGCCCGGGTGATCCGCCTCGCCCGCCATCACCACCAGGTCCACATTGCGATTGAGCAGCGCGCGGACCGGCTCGCCCGCCATGCCGGCCATCACCTGAAGATCGACCCCGGGCAGGCTGTCCTGCAGGAACCGGGTAAAGCCCGGCAACCAGTGATACGAGCTATAGGCCTCGACCGCGATGCGCACCACATGCTCGACACCGCGGTCCATGCGCTGCACGTCCTGCTCGGCCCGATCCAGATCGGCCAGCAGCCGTTCGGCCACCTCGGCCAGATACTCGGCCGCCGGTGTCATCCTCAGGCGCTTGTGGATGCGCGTGAACAGCACCACGTTTAGCCGCCGCTCGGCCTCGCGTATGCGATGCGACAGGGCCGACGGTGTGATCCCCAGCGCATCGGCGGCGTCGGTCACGCGGCCATGCTCCGCAATGGCGCGGATCATTTGCAGGTGGCGCAGGTCCAGAAGCGGTCCGAGGGGCATGATGATACCTGAATGTGAATCACAAGTTTCAGGGGTCTTTGTAATGCCATTCGCGCAAAATCCGTATCGCGGAGTTTCGCAACCACCGCGCACACCGGCGCACCGCTGCATTGGTGCGGGGGCCCCGGACTCCGGCCATCTTGCCAATTGCGCGGTTGCCGCACACACTGGCCCCGGGCTGTGCGGCGCCTGCCCGGCTGGACCGAGGACCGTCTGAATGCAGATTGATCTCAATTCCGATCTTGGCGAGGGGTTCGGCCCCTGGTCGATGGGCGATGACGCGGCCATGATGCGCCTGGTGAGTTCGGCCAACGTGGCCTGTGGCGGCCATGCGGGCGACCCGGAAACCATGTACCGGACGCTGCTGCTGGCAAAGCGCAACGGCGTGCGGGTGGGTGCGCATCCCGGCTACAATGACCGCGAAGGCTTCGGGCGGCGCGTCATCCCCATGACCCCGGACGAGATCGGGCGCATGTGCGTGGCCCAGCTGGGCGCGCTCGGGGCGATTGCGCGGCAGGCGGGCGTGCCGGTGGCGTATGTCAAGCCGCATGGCGCGCTGGGCAACCTGGCCGCACGGGACGGGTCGGTGGCTGCGGCCATTGTCGCGGCGGTGCAACGGCACGATCCGGACCTGGCCATCCTCGCGATTTCCGGCACGCGGATCGAAGCGGCCGCACGCGCCGCCGGGGCGGCGGTCTGGTCCGAAGTGTTCGCCGACCGCGGCTATCTGTCGTCGGGGCAACTGGTGCCACGCGGCCAGAAAGGCGCGATGATCCACGACCCCGAGGCCGCCGCGGACCGGCTGATCGCCTTTCTGCAAAGCGGGCGGATGCCGGTCATCGACGGAGACCCTATCCACCTGTCGGCACAGTCGATCTGTGTGCACGGGGACAGCCCCGATGCCGTGGCCATGACCCGCACGATCCGCGCGCGGCTCGAGGCGCAGGGGATCACCATCGCGCCCTGTGCCGGGCCGCAGGGGCCGTGACACCGCCGGTGTTCAAGCCGGTGGCCGATCACGCGGTCCTGGTGACTTTCGGCACCGAAATCGCCGAAGACACGCACCGCGCAGTCCTGGCGCTGGACCGGGCGCTGATGGCCGACCCGCCCCAGGGGATGATCGAAACGGTGCCCGCGCTGGTCAACCTGCTGGTCGATTTCGACCCGCTGGTCACCGATCACGCGGCCATAACGTCGGACATAAGCGAAAGGCTGACCGGGCTCCGGATCGAGACCGTCACGGGGCGGGAGCGCGTCGTTCAGGTCTGCTATGACGCGGCCCTGGCCCCTGATCTGGCGGCCGTCGCCAAGGCCACGGGGCTGTCCCGGGAGGCGGTCATCGCGGCCCATCTGAGCGGCAATTACAGGGTGCTCATGTACGGGTTCGTGCCGGGCTATGCCTATCTGGGCGGCGTGCCCGCACCGATCCGGGTCCCGCGCAAGCCGAGCCCGGTGCGTGACATCCCCGCTGGCAGCCTGCTGATCGCGGGGCCGCAATGCCTGGTGACTTCGCTGACCATGCCGACCGGCTGGTCGGTGATCGGCCGGTCGCCCACGCGGATCATGACCCGCGACCAGGCCCGGCCCTTCTTCTTTGATGTCGGCGACACGGTGCGGTTCGAGCGGATCGACCGCGCGGATTTCGACCGCCTGACCCGCGAGTCTGCGCATGGCTGATGTCACGCTCAGGGTCGGGTTCGCCGGACCGCTGGTCACATTCCAGGACGGCGGTCGCCGCAGACAGCTGCGCTACGGGGTGAGCGCCTCGGGGCCCATGGATCGGCTGGCCTGTCAGGCGGCAAATGCCGCGCTGGGCAACGCCTGCGATGCGACGGCGATCGAGGTGTCGCTCGGCGGACTGGGACTGACCTGCCATGGCGGTGCGGTGACCTGCGCCGTGGCCGGCGGGGCCTTCTTTCTGGACCACAACGGCCAGAGATACGCGTCAGGCCAGGTCCTGACCCTGCACGAAGGCGACAGGCTGACCATCCGGCCCGGCCGGACCGGAAGCTGGGCCTACCTGACCCTTGCCGGCAGCCTTCGATGCCCGACCTGGCTGGGCCACAGCGCCACCCATGCCATCTCGGGGCTGGGCGGGGGCGTCATCGCGACCGGCCAGACGATACCCGTGGATGACGCTGCCTTGCGCCGCGACCGCGAAGGAGCCATCGCCGGATGTGCAGTCCCTGCGGATGCGCCCATTCGCGTGGTGACCGGGCCCCAGGAGGACCGTTTCTCGGGTTCGGCCCTGCGGCACCTTCTGTCCAGCCCCTTCACCGTGACGGATGCCCATGACCGCATGGGAATGCGCCTCGAAGGGCCGGTACTGGCCCTCGACGGCGCGCTTTCGATCCCGTCCGAACCGATCCTGCGCGGCTCGATCCAGGTGTCCGGCGACGGGGTGCCCACGGTCCTTCTGGCCGACCACCAGACCACCGGCGGATACCCCAAGATCGCCACTGTCCTGTCGTGCGATGTCGACCGCCTGGTCCAGTATCGCGCAGGCCAGCCGGTCCGCTTTGCCGCCGTCACTCCGGACGAGGCCATTGCCATCGTGCGCCATGACGCGCAGGCGAGGGCGGCCTGTCTCGCCCGTCTCGGCACCGCGCGCGGCACTCTGGAGCAGCGGCTGATGCGCGAAAACCTCGTGCAGGGCCCGACATGGGAGTGATCCGCGGAGCGATCCGCCGGACCGGATGTCTCAGGCGGGCGGCGCGGCGCGCGCGACACCCTCCTGGGACGCGTCATCAATGATCAGGGCAAGCTTCAGCCGCTGGATCTTGCCCGACGGCCCCTTGGGCAGTTCCTCGAGGAAATGCACCCTGTCCGGGGATTTGAACTTGCCCAGCTTGCGCTCGCAGATCGACATCAGCTCGGCGGCCTGCAACTGCGATCCCGCGCGCACCCGAACCGCCGCCTCGACGGTCTCGCCATAGCGTGCGCAGGCGCGGGCAAAGGCGGCCGCCTCGATCACGTCCGGATGGGCATAAAGCGCCTCGTCGATCTCGCGCGGAGCGATGTTCTCGCCGCCCTTGATGATCAGCTCCTTGAGCCGCCCGGTGACAAAGACATAGCCCTCCGCGTCCATCCGCGCGAGGTCCCCGGTGCGCAACCAGCCACCGCGGAAGGTGGCCGCGGTCGCCTGCGGGTTCCTGAGGTATTCCAGCATCGTGTTGGGGCCGCGCACGGTGATCTCGCCCTCGGTGCCGGGCGCGACGGGCAGACCATCGGGCCCCTGTATCTGCACCTCGCAGCCATAGGCACGTCCCGGCGAGCCGATCTTGCGGATGCCGGGGGGCAGGGGGTTCGACAGGATCTGTGCCGCGGTCTCGGTCAGGCCCATGGTCTCGATGATCGGCACGTCAAAGCGGGTTTCGAAGGCCGTCTGCGTCTCGACCGCCAGCGCCGAGGAGGCCGAGCGGCCAAAGCGCAGCCGGTCGCGGCAGGCGGCGCTCGGGTTGGCCTCGCCATGCAGCAGATGCGAGATGATCGTGGGCACCGCCGAGAACCATGTGACCCGTGCGGTCTCGGCCTGCTGCCAGAATTTCGAGGCGGAAAACCGCGACACCATGGCCAGCGACCCGCCCGAGACAAGGCTGCCCATGACGGTCACGCACAGCCCGTTGATGTGGCAGATGGGCAGGATGCAGAACCCCCGGTCCCGCGCCCCCAGCCCATGCGCGATCGCCGTGGTCCAGCCCCCGGCCAGAAGACTGGCATGGCTGTGCACGACCCCCTTTGGCCGCCCCGTCGTGCCCGAGGTGTACATCAGCAGCGCATGATCCCCCGGTTCCACCGGGTAGAGTGCCGTATCGTCGCCCGCGTCCAGAGCCAGCGCCGTGATCCCCGTCGCGTTTGCGGCATCGAACTGGGCCCTGCATCCGGGGTCCACATAGCCGAACCGCGCCCCGGAATGCTCCAGCGCATAGGCGATCGCATCCGGGCCGGCCGCGAGGTTGATCATCGTGGCCCGGAACCCGCCATAAAGCGCGCCGTAATAGGCCGTGACGCCCTGCGGCCCGTTGGGGGCCATGATGGCGACGCTCTCGCCCTTTTCGGCCCCCCGCGCGGTCAGCGCCATGGCAAACCCCCGTGCCGCATCGCGCAGCCCGGCCCAGTCCAGCCGTGCCCCGGTCTCGGGAAAGACGATGGCCGCGCCTCCCGCCCCGGCCCGCGCATCCAGCCAGTCGCGCACCGTGCCCCGGGGCGGATGATCGGGCGAAAGCCTCATGTCCCCGCCACGTCCCAATAGTCGGCGAAGATGTCTTCGAGCGCAGGCTCGCGCGGCGGGATTTCACGGATGATCCTGGTCGATTGCAGGAAATGCCGCCAATGCAGGTTGTCGTCGATGGCATTGCCGCCCCAGGTCCCGCAGCCCATGGACAGCGAGAACGGCATCCCGTTGTTGAACGCCCCGCCCGTGGCAAAGCAATGTGCCTGGTTGACGACGACCCGGCAGGTCGGGATCGCCGTGGCCAGCCGCATGGCCCGCGCCTCGTCGGTGGAATGCAGCCCCACCGAATGCCCCGCCCCCATATAGAGCTGGATGTCGCGCGCGGTGGCCACCGCCGCCTCGAAATCCTTCGCCCGGTACAGCGCAAGCACCCGGCTCAGCTTTTCCCCGCTCAGGGGATGATCCGGGCCGATGCCGCTCGTCGGTACGGCGATGTATTCGGTCCCCTCGGGCACCACGTCGCCCAATCCCAGCGCGTCGATCATCGGCGCGGCGTCCTGCGCGATCACCGCGCGGTTGAGATGCCCGTCCGGCCAGAGCCGCGCCACGATCCCGGCCTCGTCTTCCACGACCGCGCCGCCTGCGCGCGCCATGGCGGCGACGAAATCGTCATGGACCGCATCGACCACCACCACGGCGTTTTCCGAACTGCACGAGGTGGCGTTGTCAAAGGTCTTGGAGGCGCGGATCTTCTCGGCCGCAGCCTCCAGGTCCGCGGTCTCGTCCACGATCACCGTCACGTTGCCCGCCCCCACGGCCACGGCCGGGGTCCCGGCGGTCTGGGCGCGCATCACGTTGTTCTGCGATCCGGTACAGATGATCTTGTCGCAGCTCTCCATCAGGCGCTGGGTCTTCTCCTTCGAGCCGGGGGCCGGCACCATCTGGACCAGGTCCGGGTCCTCGCCGATCTTTGCGAATTCCGCATGGATATAGCCCAGCAGTGCCTCGCAGCTCGCCACGCCCTTGGGCGAGGGGGCGACCACGATGGCATTGCCGCATTTGAGCGCGTTGATGATGTTGTTGGCAGGTGTCGCGGCAGGGTTGGTCGATGGCACGATGGCCCCGATCACCCCCATCGCCCGCGCGATCTCGGTGATGCCGGTCGCGGCATCGTCGCGAATGACGCCAAATGTGGGCACATCCGCAATGTCGCGCATCAGACCCAGCGTCTTGCGATGGTTCTTGGTGATCTTGTCGGGCACATTGCCCAGTCCCGTGGTGGCGACGGCCAGCTCGGCCAGCGCCCGGTTGCGCCCGGGCTCCATGATCGCCCAGGCCACGGCCTGTGCCGCGCGGTCATAGCGCGTCTGGCTGCCGCCTGCCTCGTACCGCTCCTGCGCGGCGCGGGCCCGGGCAATGATCGCATCAAGCTCCGTCAGCTGATCAACGGCCGTCATCATGGTCTCCTCAGGCTCCGTTACACGCGCAAATCGGTCTTCTTGTCGCCCCGAACATCCCGGGGTTGGCCGTGAAAACGCCATGCGTTTTCGCGGTAGGGGGCAGAGCCCCCGACCGGTCGCCGCGCCGCAAGGCGCGGCGACACCAGTCGTGTCACAGTCCGGAGAGCAGCTCCCTGAGCGTCTCTTCACGCGCCGCCCACATCTCGAGCACCTCGTCACGGGTCATGATGCGCATCGGGCTGCCGCCGGCCTTCATCTTGGCGACCACGCGGGGATTCTCGAACATCGCGGGGACGGTCGCGGCCAGCTTGTCGATGACCTCCTGCGGCGTGCCCTTGGGCACCATGATGCCGCGGAAGTTCACGCTGGCGTTGTCCACGTCATAGCCCTGCTCCTTCAGCGTCGGCACATCCGGCAGAAATTCGTTGCGCTCAAGGTCGAAAACTCCAAGGATTTTCACGTTGCCCGCAGCTTGCGCCCGGAACGCGTCCGAGAGGTTGTTGACCCCGCCCATCACGTCACCGGCGATCACCGCCTTCATCGCCGCGGCCCCGCCACCCTTGGTGGGGATATAGGCCATCTTCACGCCTGCCGCCTTCTCCAGCTGCAGTGCCGCGATATGGTGCCCCACGAACAGACCCGCCCCCGAAAAGGTCAGCTTGCCGGGGTTTTCCCGGGCAAAATTCACCACGTCATCCATCGAGTTCATCTCGCTGTCCGCCGCCACGACGAAGACCGCCGGGTCCGCGCCCCAGTTGGCGATGGGCTCGAAACTGTCCGCGGAATAGTCCACCCCGCCCTTGATCGATTGCGCGATGAAATGCGGGATGTTGTAGGCGGCCAGCGTATAGCCGTCCGCATCGGCCTGGGTCGCGAACCAGTTCCAGCCGACGCGCCCTCCCGCACCAGGCTTGTTGATGATGGCAATGGGCATTCCCAGCATGTCCTCGTTGCCCGCCACCATGGTCACGATGCGCGCCTGGAAATCCGTGGCCCCGCCGGCACCATAGCTTACCATCATCATGATCGGGCGATCCGGATATTCGCCGGCCTGTGCCGCGCCGCCTGTCAGGCCCATCAGGCCCATCACGGCCATCGCGGCCGCTGCTATCAGTCTTTTCATCTTGAAATCCTCCCTTGGATTGTTGGTCTGCCGCCCTTGCGGTTCAGAAGAAAATCTCTCGCGGCGTGTACACCTTGAGCACCACCGCAAAGAGACCATACATGACGGCCATGAAGCAGGCCGTGATGACGATGCGCTTGATCCATGTGGACATCGCGCCGTGCGGTGCCGGATCATAGAGGATCAGCACCAGAAAAACCGTGATCGTCGTCGCCGTGTAGAACCCCAGCCCCTTGGCGGCCCAGAACACATAGACCAGCATAACGAGGAGCCCGGGCAGGAGATTGGCATAAAGCGTCGGCGTAAGACCCGCACCCACCTTGGTCCAGCCCAGGCAGGCTTTCGCGAAGGTCCAGACCGACAGCACCAGGAATACCGATGCGATCAGGCGGGGAAAGAGAAACGCCGCCGCCGGCTCTTGCGTGAAACTCACCCATGTGACCCAGACGCCCACGGCCGTGATCACCCCCGAGGCGACGACATGCTGAAGGCGTGGCAGCGACATGTCACTCATGACATCAACTCCTCCTTGCTGATATAGCGGCGGGTGCGCA
>Ga0316205_10000916_pt1 | contig 42844 bp, 35 predicted proteins | sample 3monthpyrite_MG_FD_204941 | JGI IMG/M metagenome (GOLD analysis project Ga0316205, IMG submission 204941) | Microbial mat bacterial communities from mineral coupon in-situ incubated in ocean water Damariscotta River, Maine, United States -... | ecosystem: Environmental > Aquatic > Marine >...
TACCTCCGAGATATTGTTCCGTCACAACAGCAACGGTCAGGTGGTGTTTTGGATGATCACAAATGGCACGCGCAGCAGTGCCACGGTACCGGGTGGGCCGTCTACTGTCTGGGCGGTGCAACCGCAGTAAAGGTAGTTTAGGTAAAGGAGTGATACAAAGGGCACTGTTTAGTGCCCTTTGTTTGTTTGAGTCTTGATTGTTTTATATACTAGCAATGGTGTCGAGCTGAAGCTCTTTGATAATACTTATTATTGAGTAATATCAACCTCACGGACATGAACTTATTTTGATTAAGCTGTATTAGAGGTAGTTGTTATGTCGGGCGAGGGGACTGATTATCAAAAAAAGCTGGAAGAGCAGATCCAGCAATATAAAACGTCTGAAAATATGCATAGTCAGCTTTCTGACATCTTCGCATACTGGCAACAGGAATATTTCAGACCAAGGTTCAGGGATATCTGCGGGGTAAATAATCACCTCGAATTTTACTGGAAACCGATAGCCGAGCGAATAAAACTGACAGGCTGCTGTGATCTCATTAGTTTTGGCTCCGGTGATGCGCAGGTTGAATTGGGCGTCGCAACGGGCCTGAAAAGTGAGGGGATCGAGGATTTTCGTTTTCATTGTGTAGAATTGTCTCCTATACAAATTGAAAGGGCTCAGGAATTCGTCGACAAAGCTGGATTGACCGATAATTTTGTCTTTGTTGAAGCCGATTTCAATACGTGGAAATCTAATGGCCAGATCTTTGCGGGTGCAATGTGTCATCATCCGCTGCATCACGTTCTTGAGCTTGAACACCTGATTCCAGCTATTCGTGAAGCCTTGCATCCTCAGGGATGTTTTGTGTCCATCGACGTTGTTGGTCGAAATGGCCACATGAGGTGGCCAGAGGCTTTGGAAATTATTGAGCATATATGGCGTTTTCTGCCTGAAGAAAAACGCTATCATCACATTCTTAAAAGTCTGGATGAAGAATACGTCAACCGCGACTGTTCGACGCAAGGCTTTGAAGGTATCCGTGCCCAGGACATCCTGCCAATCTTACGAGATAACTTTGAGTTTGAAACGTTTTTTGCATTCGGTAATTTGATTGACGTTTTTACCAGTCGCGGCTTTGGTGCGAACTTTAATAGTAACGATGAATTGGACAAAGCGTTTATAGATTTTGTGCAGTATCTCAACGATCTACTGATTGACTTAGGTCATATAAAGCCGACAAGAATGTGTGCCGTTATGGTTCTGGATGAAAATAGATCAACCAGGACTTATAAGAACTGGTCGCCAGAATTTTGCACGAGAAAGCCGGATTGATGATAAGTTATCAGTTAAATACATTGTTTAAAGAATGTATTTCAGGAGGAAGAATTGATAAAACTTCTGGCTAAAATTGGTGTTAAGGGAATTAGCATTTTACCTATAAGTGAAATCGGTAAGCACAAATTAAAAAATATAATTAAGTTCGGAATTCTTAAAATAACTGGTGTTAAGGTAATTGATATTTTACCTATGAGTGAAATCGGTAAGTACAGATTAAAAAATAGAATTAAGTTTATAATTTTAAAAATAAAGGGTGCCAAGGTAGTAAGTTATAAGACTTCGCCCAGACTGTTTGATGGAGATGATTTCAGCAATGCGCCTTCGAAAAAAGAAGATGGAACAGATGATAATGTATGATGGATTATTTGTGTTTCGTAACTACCCTGGGAACATATATCGAAGATACCTCCTTAACATGGGCTTTATAGGAAATTAAAGATACAAACACATATGAATACTCTTAAAACCATAAAAGTATCAAATTTAAATGAATTTCTTGAACATAGAAACAAGCACAAAAGCATTATTGCAGAACGGATAAGGTCAGAAAAAAAACTTATTAATGACGCTGATGAAGATTTTTTCTTGCGGGGTTATTGTCATGTGTGCGATGCCGAGAGGGAGTTTCACATCCATATATTGAGCTCTGACAACGAGCCGGGGTATTTTGTGAATTGGCGCGAGAGCATGGTGTGTATATGTAGTCTAAATAATAGAATGCGCGCCTCATTTCACCTGTTTGAATCCCTTTTAGAGCCAGATGTTAACTCAAAAATATATATGACAGAACAGTGCACTCCTTTTTATCAATGCATGAGTTCTAAATATAATAATGTAATGGGTAGTGAGTACTTAGGAGATAAAATACCTTATGGCGAAAAAAATGAGCATGGAATTTATAATCAGAGCTTGTCTAAGCTAACTTTTGATAATGAAGAATTTGATTTTATTTTATCATTCGATGTGTTTGAGCATATCCCGGACTATCAAAGTGCCTTTGCAGAGTGTTATAGAGTATTAAAAGACAATGGGCAAATGTTGTTCAGCGTGCCTTTCTCTAGCCTTTCCGTGGAGAACATTGTCCGAGCAAAGGTTAATGAACATGATGAAATAGAGCATCTAATGCCACCTGAATACCATGGCGACCCAATGAGTCAGGACGGGTGTTTATGTTTTTATCACTTTGGTTGGGAGATGTTAGAACAACTCAAGAGTATTGGGTTTTCTAGTGCCTTTGCTGTGTTATATTGGTCACATGAACTTGGTTATTTGGGTAATGGTGAACAAATAGTTTTTGTTGCCAGGAAATAAGTGAAACATTCTATTAAAGAAAAGGCATCAATTATTACAGATTCAGCACATGTTTTATCTGAGTAATTAAAGAAAAATTATATATGACGCTACAAAAAGAAGTGGGTGCAACTCTCGACTTTGTTATAGGCGGTGTTCCAAGAGGTGGGACTACTTTTTTCTCCTTGTTGTTGAATGGGCACCCTGATGTCTATTCATATTTTATGGAGACGGGATTATTTCGCTATGCAAATATGCTCGCCAATGAACACCCGATCCCTTCAGAGAATATTCCAAAAATAAGGGATTGGTTAAAAGAGGAGTTTAGACACCAGCTTGTTGGTGGGTCAAAGCCAAAGGTTGTTAATAAATTTCGCAGGTTGCAGCACTATTTTGACGAGCTTGAAAAATATGGCCTTTCTGAACCGTCAGGGCCGGGGTTGAGAGTGTTTGATGAACAGAAAATGTTATCGTTTCTTGATGGCTTTTTGGAATTGCTTAATAACCAATACTATGGTCGAGAGCTGCTGCTGCGTTCAAGTGCACTAATTCGGACGTATATGTCTGGTGTTACAGAGAGGAAAGTGATTGGAGAGAAGACGCCTGATAATATATATATATTTAATGATTTGTGTGAAGCAGATACTAACCTAAAGACTATAGCGATAGTTAGAGAACCTTATACTACGCTTAGATCCTTTACGGCGAGAAGCAATAAGAGCAACCGATTATCAGACTTAATATTTCCAACTAAAATCAATCTCGCCATTGGCGAATACTTGAAATGTATTCAAACCATTAGCGAATTAAAGCATTCTACTCCAGATAATAGTTTTTATTCATATCGCTATGAAGACTTATTGCAGGATCCTGGTCCTATAGTTGCTGATTTTCATAAAAACATAGGCCTTGCATATAATGAAAATGCTTTAGCGTTCGCGCAAAAAATTGTTAGCCCTTTCCCTTCAAAAAAAATATCTGATTCTTTTGATAATAATCAAATTTATTTGATAAGAAAGATACTTGGTAGCCAGATGAGAGAATATGGTTATAATCAAGAGCATTACGATGAAGATATATTCAGTCTTAAGACTGATATGCAATGTGCGAAACCTACGGTTATGCCTTTATATGGGCTCACCGAGATGCAATCATCGGATGATTATGAATTTACATCGGGTTTTTCTTCTGTTGATTCAAGTTTTTTTCTTATTTTCCCATCATCAATAAAGAATATTAATATAGGAATTTCTCTTACTGAACCCAAAAAAATGCTTGGCATGTCGGTATCGATTAAAATTGAATGCAATGACATTAATGTAGCTGATACTGTACTAAGTTCTGATGAAGGGTTGAGGAATATTTCTGTTAATATCGATGATATTAATGTCGATAATTTTGGAAAGAATGCATTATGTTGCATACTGAAATTTACTGCGGGAAGTTCATTTCGACCTGTTCAACATAAGGGGATGGGTCTGGACATGCGTGACTTTGCATTTATGATTAACTCGATTGTATTGGTGTAATTGTATTACTATGTGTTATCAGAATAATTGTCATGAAATAAGCTTATTAAACATGCCCGTTTGCAATTTATAATTAAGATGAAAAAAGAAAAAAATATATTGATTGTTCTTGGAATGCATCGTAGTGGTACTTCAGTAACCACGCGTATGTTTAATTTTCTTGGAGCAGATCCCGGTAACAATCTAATGTTACCTGCAGAAGATAACCCGAACGGTTTCTGGGAGCCTGCTGATATAGTTGCAATACATGATGAATTACTTCAGCACCTCGGTTACTCCTGGGATGATCCCCGGCCATTACCAGATAAATGGTGGGACCGTCCGGATTTGAAAGAATTCGAGGTTCGACTCGGTCAACTTGCCGAACAGTATTATTCTGATATCAAGCTGCCTATCATCAAGGATCCGAGACTTTGTCGTCTTCTGCCTATCTGGCATAAAATATTTAAAAAATTAGGCTGGAAACAAAATTACATTCTTGTTGGAAGATCACCGTTAGAAATAGCTGGTTCGTTAGCGAAGCGCAACCAGCTTACAGAAAGTCATAGTTATTTGCTCTGGCTACGACATGTGATGGAATCAGAAAAATGGAGCCGTGGCAGCCCACGTACATTCCTGTTATACGATCAATTATTTGGTAATTGGGAAGCTGAAACCAAACGATGCGTGCGAGAACTAGGTCTACAGAACCTGCATTTTTCGGAGTCGATAAAATCCAAGATTGAAAATCTTATTGATCCAAATTTAAATCATAACGGTAGTATCGATGATGCCATCGATACCATTCCTGAACTTTCGTTATTCGCTACGGATGCTTATCATGGGTTTCGACAAGCTACCTCAGGTCGTCTTGTTGGAGGTGAACTTCAAACCCAATTTGATTTGATCAGCCAAAGGTTGTTGGTTGCTGACAAGCTTTATTCATCAATTTGGATAGCCGCGATTAAGCAGAGAGATTCTGCGTATGAAGTAATTGGTAATCGCGATGGACAAATATGCGAATTCACGCAGAACCTGTTTGAGCGTGATGGAGAAATCACATCACTCAAGCAGGTATTAAGTGATCGTGATAGTGAAATATCCGTGCTCCGTCAGGAAATCACCGATCTGGATGAACAAGTCCGCGAACTCAAACAAGCCTTGTTAGAGCGTGATGATGAATTTACCGAACTTAAGAAGACATTAAGCGAAGGTGTTGGACAAATATCTGCACTGAGTAACGCTGTCACAAACCGTGAAGCTCAAATCTGTGTACTTAAGCAGACTCTATCCGAGCGTGATGGAGAATTGACTGCTCTCGAACAGACATTAAGCGATAGTGATGGTCATGTATCCGAACTTAGTAAGGCGGTCACTGAACGAGATGAGAAAATTTGTGAATTTAAGAAGATCCTGTCCGATCGCGATGGAGAATTTTCTGAACTTCAGCAGGGACTAATCGATAGTGAAGGCTATATAGCGGTACTCAAACAAAAGGCCACCGATCACGATGAACAAATTGTACTTTTAACAAATGAGACAGTACGACGTGGTGAATGGGCACTTAATTTGGATCAGCAGCTTAAAGAGGCTCAAGTAAAAATCACTGAAACCACCTCAAGCCATTCCTGGAAGATCACCTTACCACTTAGGGAGACGAGGAGATGGGTAAATAATCCCGTTCTTCAAGCCAAACGGTACATGAAAATTTTGGCCAAACTAGGTAGGGTGGTCTATATCTATTTACCTTTGAGCTATCAAACAAAAACTACTCATAGACTTTTTCTCGCAAAATATGCACGTTGGTTATTGAGGGCAAGCAATGGCCTGCCTGTTTATGCACAAGCTTCAGAGGCTATAGTGGATACGGCAAAGCCTATGATAGCCCATGATTCTACGGTCAGTAGTATCAATTTGACAACCTCTTTTGAACCAGTTGTGTCAGTCATTATTCCGATCTACGGCAAGTGCGAATACACACTTCAATGTTTGATCTCTATTGCTTTAAACCCGCCTTCTACGCCTTTTGAAATTATCATTATTGATGATTGCTCACCAGATAATTCTGCTGAAGTTCTTCAGGGGATAGACGGCATCTGTTTGATCACAAATACTGAAAATCAGGGTTTCATTCGTTCATGTAACATCGGTGCTAAGGTTGCAAGTGGCCAATATCTATACTTTCTTAACAATGACACCGAGGTAACTTCAGGCTGGTTGGATGAGCTTATTCGAACCTTCCATGAATTTCCTGGTACAGGGTTGGCGGGCTCCAAGCTTGTATATCCAGACGGTACTTTGCAAGAGGCGGGCGGCATCATTTGGCAAGACGGCAGCGCATGGAATTTTGGTCGTAATCAAGATCCATTATTACCTATTTATAATTATGCACGTGAGGTAGATTATTGCTCAGGTGCTTCGATTATGGTGCCTAAAGAGTTGTTCGAAGAACTGAGAGGTTTTGATGAATACTACCTGCCAGCCTACTGTGAAGATTCTGATCTTGCGCTAAAGATTCGTGATAAAGGATATCGTGTCATTTATCAGCCACTTTCGACAGTAGTACATTATGAAGGGATAACATGCGGTAGCGATACTAGCCAGGGAACCAAGGCCTATCAAATCGAAAATAGCAAGAAACTATTTGAACGCTGGAGACATCGGCTACAGCAACATCAAGTAAATGGTGTAGATGTTGATTCTGCAAAAGACCGCTGTGCAAAGCGTCGAGTTTTAGTATTGGATCACTGTACTCCAACACCTAATCAAGACGCTGGCTCTGTAACAATACTAAATTTAATATTGCTACTTCGGGAAATGCAATATCAGGTGACGTTTATTCCTGAAGATAATTTTCTTTACATGCCGGAGTATACTACGTCGCTTCAGAGACTGGGTGTTGAGGTATTATATGCTCCATATGTCACCTCGGTTGAGCAACATTTAAAGGAATACGGCGTACGTTACGATCTGGCTTTTCTATTCCGTCCAGGGGTTTCTGAAAGATATGGTAAGATGATTCGTAAACATTGCAAGCAGGCTAAGATACTTTACCATACGGTTGATTTGCACTTCCTTAGAATGACTCGCGAGGCTGATTTGTATGCAGATGTTGCCAAGAAAAAGCTTGCGGATGAAATGAAACAGCGTGAATTGGCTGCTATCAGGGCGGCTGATGTCTCTATCGTCCATAGTACGACAGAACTCGATTTGTTGCGTCTAGAATTACCTAACGAAAAAATCCATGTTTTCCCGCTTATTATGAATGTCTGTAGTTCGGTTGAAGTCTACGAGGAAAGGCATGATATTGTTTTCATCGGAGGGTATCAACATACACCCAATGTAGATGCCGTTATGTACTTTGTCTCGGATGTTATGCCTATACTTCGAGAACGTTTAAAGGGTGTTCGATTTTATGCAGTGGGTAGTAAACCACCAGTAGAGATTCAAGCGTTGGCCAGAGACGATGTCATTATTACGGGATTTATAGAAAAGTTGTCACCTTTACTGGATCATATTCGCGTATCTGTTGCACCCTTACGATATGGGGCGGGCATCAAGGGCAAGATAGGAACTGCAATGACCAGTGGAATACCAGTGGTAGCAACGACGCTTGGTGCTGAGGGTATGTCGTTAACAGATGGGGAAAATATTCTGATTGCCAATGATGCGGATGCTTTTGCAGAAGCCGTAGTACGGCTTTATAACGATGAGTCTTTATGGAATAACATGAGTAAAGCAGGCTTGGATTTTTCCGAACAGGCATGGGGTGCTGCCGCTGCATGGAATACACTAGATTCAATCCTTAGTGATATTAAATTATTTAATGTACGGGGTAATCATGCCCTTACCCTATATTCAGAATAATAAATATACACCTTGTTCCTCTAAATCAGTTCATTGGTAGGGTGAGTTACAAGCAGCTATTACAGAGAGATGAGTATAATGACATATGAACGAAACCATATAATATTGCCTGAGTTTGCTGGTATTCCTGATGGACTCAGTAAAGGAAGAAATGTTCGAGATGGGTACCGCCGTGGTTGGGGGCTACAATTTGGCGATCTTAAATCACAAATTGCTAACGATGCTCTATATCAGGAAGCATTGGCCCTGTGTGAGGGGCGCACTGTTCAGTCTGAAGACAATAGAATGAATATATATCTTCTAATCAGGTTTTACCTTGAAAACTTGCCTATGGGAAACATTACTGAGTTTGGTTCATATAAGGGCGGAAGCGCTATCTTTATGGCAAAGGTTTGCCAGGCACTTCACCCTGAAATGATTATCTATGCTTTTGATACTTTCTCGGGTATGCCGGAAACCGATGCTGAGATAGATGCTCACGGAGAGGGTAACTTTAATGATGTTGATTACGAGGAATTGCAGGATTACATTAGTTCTATCGGCTTGACCAACTTGAAACTTGTCCGGGGATTGTTTGATAAAACAGTGCCAATAACTCTCCCTGGCGTTGATAGCATTCGTATGACGCATATTGATTGTGACATTAGATCAGCTGTGGCATATTCTTATGAAGAATCACTTCCTTATATGGTTCCAGGAGGATATATCGTTCTGGATGACGCTCTTTTCTCCTCCTGTTTGGGGGCTACAGAGGTTGTTGAAGACTTGATAATTCGGCGCGATGGTCTCAACTCGGAGCAAATTTTCCCTCATTATGTATTTCGAGCTCCCTTTTCAAAAGTGAAATAGGATCGCTTCCTTAATTCAGAGAGTGTAATAAGCATGAAAGAATGTAGTAAATCAATATCCCGACGCCTATCGGATTCAAATTTTATAAATCACTATTTCGTAGGCAATGGTTTGGATATTGGAGGGAAACCAGATCCTCTGGTACTTTATAGCGACCTATTTTCTCAGATGAAAGATGTAAAAACATGGGACTGGGAAGATGGTGATGCACAGCATCTAGATGGCGTTTCGAATAACCAATATGATTTTGTACACAGTAGTCATTGTCTTGAGCATCTAGTCGATCCGAAGGAGGGCCTTCGCAACTGGTTACGCGTTGTTCGTCCAGGAGGTTATCTGGTGATCACAGTGCCTGATGAAGACTTGTATGAACAAGGTGTTTTCCCTAGTACCTTTAACAAGGATCATAAATGGACATTTACAATCTTTAAAATACGATCATGGTGTGAAAGATCATTAAATGTGATTGATCTTGTCCGTGAATTAGGTGAGGACTCTGAACTTGTTCGTATTGAACAGCTCTCGTTAAATTATCGCTTTAATCTACCACGTTACGACCAGACGCTCACCCCTGTCGCTGAATGTGGTATTGAATTCATTATCCGCAAAAGACCAGAAGATGAAGTTGTCGCTGGTGGCAGATGGCAACGTCCAAGTGAGCAGCCTGAGAATGAAATTCTGCTTCATCTCAATCAATATCGTAATGATCTTCAGACCCTGAAAAATTCTAATGATAGTACGCCACCATTTACTGATGATACTAAACTGTAGTAGGAAAATTTAATGATTATTCGTGCACGTGCTCCATTACGTCTCGGTCTTGCCGGTGGAGGAACAGACGTTTCACCATATTGTGATACGCATGGTGGAAATGTCCTGAATGCTACCATCGATCGCTATGCTTATGCGGTGATCAAGACGTTGGACGAACCATATGTACGGTTTGTAGCAACAGATCAGCAAGTGGAAAAGGTAAAAGCCATTACTGAACCCTTGGTGTTGAATGGGAAACTAGATTTACATAAGGCGGTGTATAACGAAATAATTCAGCACTATAACGGGGGTAAGCCAATTCCGCTGGAACTAAGCACATTCTGCGATGCTCCTGTAGGGTCAGGTCTCGGTTCGTCATCGACTTTAGTGGTAGTCATGATCCGTGCGTTTGCTGAGTTGCTGAATTTACCCTTGGATGACTATACCCTTGCCCATTTGGCATTTAAGATAGAACGTATCAATTGTGGTTTGCAAGGAGGCAAACAGGATCAGTATTCTGCTACCTTTGGTGGTTTTAATTTCATGGAATTTTATTCTGACGATCGTGCTGTAATAAACTCTCTCCGAATCAAGAATTGGATTATTTGTGAACTTGAAGCATCCCTGGTCTTGTTTTACACCGGGGTTTCACGTGAGTCAGCAAATATCATTGCAGATCAGAGTAGCAATGTGAAATCAGGAATTGTTGATGCTATAGACGCCATGCACGGTATTAAGCGTGAAGCACAGGTGATGAAGGAGTGTTTGCTCAAAGGTGATTTTGGAGGCATTGTTGAGTCTATGCGGGAAGGTTGGGAGAGCAAGAAACGTACTGCTGATTCTGTATCAAACTCCAATATAGACAAAATTTACAACGCCGCTATTTCTGCTGGTGCCCTTGCTGGTAAGGTCTCAGGTGCCGGCGGTGGTGGGTTTATGATGTTTTTTGTACCACCTGATAAGCGTATGGATGTTATCAGGGCCTTAAATCAATTTGAGGGGCAGGTAAGTAATTGTCATTTTACCAAGCATGGCACTCAAGCCTGGCGAATTGAATGAAGAATTATAATTCCAATAATCGTTGTGACTCCACTCGAGAGTTATGTGATTTTTATTTTGGTTTGCCATGTAGTAGAAAACCAGAAATTCTGAAAGGTCACCTCGTATTAGGGTATATATTGTGTAACCTTATTGCAGTTAGACTATTTACTCGTCCATCATGAAAGCCATTATACTCGCTGGTGGTTTTGGTACCCGTTTACGTGAGCATGTACCTGATCTGCCCAAGCCAATGGCGCCGGTTGCAGGCCGCCCTTTTTTGGAATATGTTTTGGACCAGCTGATAGCCGGTGGTGTAAGTGAGATCATTTTGTCCGTAGGTTATCGTGCTGACACCATCATGAACTATTTTGGCAAATCATACCGAAATGTGACAGTAAACTATGCCGTAGAGACCGAGCCGTTGGGAACAGGTGGAGCAATTTCCCATGCACTAAGCAAAAAAGATGACGAACCGGTTCTGGTGTTGAACGGAGATACTTTTCTTAATATCGATTATGACGAACTCATGAAATGGTATAAGAAAGCACCATCACAAGTTGCGATGGTGTTAAAGGAGGTGTCTGAAGCGGTTAGGTACGGGGCGGTTCTTGTATCCGGTGAACGGGTATCTGGTTTTCTGGAAAAGGGCAAGGTTGGCCCTGGTCTGATAAATGCAGGCGTGTATATCATTAAGCCTGATGTTTTTGAGATCTTTGGTCTTTCTGGAAATTTTAGCTTCGAGGTTGATTTATTGCAGAAATATTGTGAAACGTTATCGCCACGAGCATTTTTAACTGATGATTACTTTATTGATATTGGTGTTCCAGATGATTACGACCGTGCCCAGTACGAATTACAAACTGTTTTATGAATAAAAAGCGCCGTGCACTTTTTTTGGATCGGGATGGTGTGATCAATGTAGATCATGGGTATGTCTACCAACCAGAACAGTTCGAATTTATTGAAGGTATATTTGAGCTTTGTCAGTATGCTGTTCAGAGGGAATATCTTATATTTGTTGTGACAAATCAGGCGGGTATCGGGCGAGGTTATTATACTGAGCAGAAATTCCATGAATTGACGAGATGGATGTGTGAAGAATTTTCAAAACGAAATATAAATATCAAACATGTTTATTTTTGTCCATATCATGAAGAGTATGGTGTTGGTGAGTATAAGAAACATTCAATTGACCGTAAGCCCGAACCGGGAATGATTTTGCAAGCCGCGAAAGAGTTTGATATTGATCTGGCGAACTCAGTGCTGGTTGGTGATAAGGAAACTGATATTCAGGCTGGAATAGCAGCAGGAATAGATTGTAACTTATTATACTACAATGTAGTTAAAGTAAAAAACAAAAAAAAATCTAGTGCTAGTGCTAGTGCTATTGTTATTAATAAACTTACTCAGGTTAAATCTTTTTTGAGTATAGAGTGTATTAGTTCCGACTTAATCTGATGCGTTACTAGCAAAAGTACGAGTTACCAACTGTGACAATGATGTGGGGTTTAATGGATAAGTGCATTTAACTTTTATCATGTAAAAAATAGTATTATCATCTTTCATACAAGTGTTAGACAGCAGTTACTTTAATAGTTAAGAGGATAAACATTCAGATGAAAGCGATACAATATATTTGGCTAATGTGCCTACCGGTGTTACTGGTCCTGATTGTTACGCCTGTTAATGCCTCGGGCATATCTGAAACAATAACGGCTGAGCAGTACAAGGCGAGGGACGGTAAAAAAGCAGACAAGTTGCTTACTATTCGTAAACGCCAGGATCAGCTTATCTGGGGCGGTGAGGTTGCTGCACAGCAATACGAAGCTCGTTTTACACAACTTTGGAACAATCTTTTAACAGTTGAAGATAAATATTCGGTTCTTGCCAAATTCCCTTTTACGCAACTATTCATTGGTGAGCCAGCCAAAGTTGATAAGTTGGATTTACAGATACTTCGCACTACCTACACAAGTGGCTCTAACGCGCTGACTCCAGAAAAATGGCAAAAACTGCTGGCGGACTTTAAGGTCAAGGGTTATGAGATAGTTCAAACAGAGTGGCATCATTCCGGTTTTGTACCGCCTGACAAAGATAAGGCAGCCCATTCTGATGTTTCTTTTGAGATCCATGCCGCCAGAAAAAAGCCGACACATCGGGTAATAATCAAAGGTGTACTTGGCGTTGATTGGTCCAAACAACCGGATTCGGAGGGTTTGCCTGTGCCGCGTGAGATCCGCGTGACCAGTCAGCAAATATTCGAGCGTCATGCGCCAGCGGCATTCAGCGAGGTGTTTACGGTTAATGGCACTAAAGAGAACCCCTTGATATTACCCTTGCATGTTTATGACTTGGATAAAGATGGCCTTTCAGAAATTATCGTTGCTGGTCAAAACTTGTTGCTACAGAATAAGGGTGCTGGAAAATTTGAAGCCGGTACTTTCCTTGAGAAGGGTGTTCCTATTTATGATACGGGCGTGTTAGCGGATTTTACAGGCGACAGCAATATTGATTTTGTAACAGTGAACAATCTTGGATACCCTTTGATTTTCAAAGGCGATCCGCAAGGAAGATTCAACAGCGAAGGTAAGCGTATTGCTGATATAAAATTCAGACAACCCAAAACAATAACGACTGGCGATATTGATGCTGATGGTGATCTCGATTTATACATTGCGAATTACAAGTTCCCTTATCGGGAAGGCCAGATGCCTACACCATATTATGATGCCAATGACGGGTTTCCGGCCTACCTTTTGCGGAATGATTCCAATGACAAATTTACCGACATAACCAAGTCATCGGGTTTGGCACCGAAAAGAAATCGTCGTGTATTTAGCAGTTCATTCATCGATCTAGATGATGATAACGATCAGGACCTTGTCGTGGTCAGTGATTACGCCGGTCTTGATATGTATATGAATGATGGCCAGGGAAAATTTACAGACGTTACCGACTCATTGGGACTGGATCGACATTTCTTTGGCATGGGCCATACCTTTGCAGACTATGATCTGGATGGTAAGCAGGATATGTATGTCATCGGAATGAGTTCCACGACGGCGCGACGTTTGGAAGGCATGAAGCTGGGAAGGTCAGACAAGCCAAAGCACAATGAAATGCGCAAGGTGATGGGCTACGGAAACCGGATTTTCCTTGGCAAAGAAAATAAATTCATCAAGGCTCCGTTTAATGATCAGGTTGCCCGCACGGGTTGGTCGTGGGGCGCCTCGTCTTTTGATTTTGATAATGATGGTGACAAGGATATTTTTGTTACCAACGGCCACTATAGTGGCAAGAGTACACAAGATTATTGTTCGACCTTCTGGCGTCATGACATTTACGAGGGATCACGTGAAAACACGGCATTGGATACTTTATTTCAGTCAGTAACAAAGGATCTGCGCAATGCTGATATCTCCTGGAATGGTTATGAACACAAAGTCCTGTTAATGAATGAAAAGGGCAAGGGCTTTGTCAATATCGCGTTCCTGATGGGAGTTGCCTTCGAATATGATGCCCGTTCAGTCATCGCCGATGACCTGGATGGCGATGGACGAGTTGACTTACTGGTGGTCGAATTCAAAACCGCAGGCCGGGATAAGAATATTTATCGCCTGCATGTCTACAAGAATACACTGGATCAGGCGGGACACTGGGTAGGGATCAGGTTGCAAGATTATGGCTCGGGCCTGTCACCCATCGGTGCGATGGTGTCAGTAAAGACCTCTGGCGGAGAGCAAAAGACCCGTCTGGTAACGGGAGACTCTTTCTCTGCGCAACATTCGTCGACCATTCATTTTGGTTTGGGAGCAGCGACATCAGTCGAGTCCATTGAGGTCAGTTGGCCAAATGGAAAAAAAGTTCAATTGAAACAGCCTGTTATTGATCAATACCATAATATCAAGCCCGCAATGCTGAAGTCGTTGGTATCTCACTAATGCCTGCTCATAAAACTATGAATAAGAATTTCATATCATTGTAAAACATAGTGATAACAATCATTGATCTGGCGGCTAAACGGGAATATTCTATACGTAAGATTTACTACATCACCATTCTAAAAATAATATTAGGTGAAGAGCAGTAACGTAGTTGGTAATTAGCTTGGCTTAAGTGGGCGAATTCGTATTCAGATTATGCGAACAGCAGCAGGTCTACTTGATTTAAATAATATAGTTTATGGGGGAAGTTTCTATGAAAACTCAAAGTATCTTGCGATCACTCAGGTCTGCAACGACGGCATTTGTTTTGGCATTTTTCTGTATGGTTTCAGGTCTGGCAGTGGCAGCAGGGGAAAGGGTTGCGACCGTAGACATGACACCTTCTTCAATTAACTGGAAGCCGCATGGTCCTTATGCGCAAATCACCTTAACGATCAGTGGCCCAGATGGTGTTACCAGTGAGGTGTTTCCCAATGGAGCAGACCCTTTTTTTCAGGTGTCCGGTCAGGCCGATGGCAGTTACAACTACGAGCTAACCGTAACGCCGATTGTTAGTGGCAAGGTTAGAGCCGCACTAAAATCGGCACGGGCAACCGGAGATATGTCAGCTGTCAGGCAGATGAAACGACAAGGTGGTTTGCCTAGCGGCGCGACAAGTCAGAGTGGCCATTTCAGAATTATCGATGGCGCCATTTACACAGAACAGGCTGAGGAGGGTTGAGCCTGTTCTCGGTGAATACACGACATGAATAATGACGAAAAAACGAAACAAATGAGGGTGGGAGTCATGAAAAAATCAATTGTTGTATTACCGTTATTAGTAACGGTATTTGCCAATACATCTTATGCGGATCAGGTGATATTGGATGATCTGATTGTTGATGGTAGTGAGTGTATAGGACAAGATTGTGTCAACGGTGAGAGCTTCGGTTTTGATACATTAAGGCTCAAAGAGAACAACCTGCGCATCAAGGCTCAGGACACCAGTTCTACTGCCAGCTTCCCTACCAACGACTGGCAAATTACCTTCAACGATTCAGCGAATGGTGGTGCAAATAAATTTTCTATTGATGATATTGATAGCGGTCGTACAATTTTCACCCTCGAAGCGGGCGCACCAAGTAATTCACTTTACGTAGATGATGGCGGTCGGGTTGGCCTAGGTACCTCTACCCCGGTTGTGCAACTTCATATTAAAGACGGCAATACACCAACAACCCGTCTAGAACAGGATGGCTCATCTGGTTTTACGGCGCAGACATGGGATGTGGCCGGTAACGAGGCAAACTTCTTTATTCGTGATGCGACCAATGGCAGTACCTTGCCGTTCAGGATCTTCCCCAGTGCGCCTTCCAGTAGTCTGGTTATTGAAGGAGGCACTGGTCACATTGGTGTTGGTACAACAGCACCTGATGACGGTGCTAGCGGTGGAGGGTTGCTGGAAATAAAAAGTTCCGATGACTCGAATGCTCGCTTGAGTATTGATGGAGGTTCTGCCTCTAACAAATATGGTGAAGTGTTGTTTCAGGAAAACAATTCAAGCCTTTGGAGCTTTGGTTATGTAGCTACTGACAACCGGTTCTATCTCTATAACTACACTCGTGGCGCATATGATTTGGCTGTCAATGATGCGAATGGTTACTTTGGTCTCGGTGGTGTAGTTGCTCCTACCAGTCCAATACAGCATGCTAACGGTGCACTTTTGACAGCAGGAGGAATATGGCAGAATGCGTCCAGTCGTGAGCTAAAAGATGACATTACAATTTTATCAACCGAAGATGCGGTTGCTGCATTACAGAAGCTGAAACCAGTGACATTTAGGTATAAGGCAGATCCTGAGGACATGACGGTTGGATTTATTGCTGAAGATGTACCAGAGCTTGTAGCGACACAATCACATAAGACATTATCTGCAATGGATATAGTGGCGGTTTTGACTAAGGTTATGCAGGAGCAACAAAGCACCATAGCTGGATTGCAGAAGCAACTGAATGAGGTTAACGAAAAACTGAACCGCAATACTAACTAACATCAAATTTCTTAAGATGACCTACCGCATATCTGTGCGGTAGGTTGAGATTTATAATTAAGTTCGAAAACATAGCCTGATAATGTATTGCTCAAATGAATTCTTGGTGTCTAATCTCCTTACTAAAATTGCTATTATGTTACGGAATGGCGGTGTAGTATTGCGTGAAACCTATATGGATATCCATAGTGTTCTTCATTAATGCTAATGAACTCACAAGTAAAACCCTCCTGGTTTGATATTTTTTTTATGTATTCTTTTTCCCACCATGTGCCCATGACATCTGAACGAAATAGTCTCCGTTGAAAGTAATTTATTTTTTTAAAAATGGAGTCATAAAATTGCCATTTTTTTTCAGTGTCAGGAATAAATCCGAACAGAATGCGGCAGCTGTTATCACAATGACAACTTATGGTTTGAATGATGTTCGATAACTGCTTCTTGTCAAAGTGTTGTAGAGCACCAAACATTACAACTTTTGAGAATATTGTTTTGGTCGGCAGGTGGTTGTTGATATTTAGAATGTCATAACTATGGTATTCAATATTGTTAGATTTATTATGTATTTCTGCCACGTTAATCATTTCGCCTGACAAATCTACTGCATATACAGATTCGCAATTTTTTGATAGTTGTTTTGTAATAATTCCATTGCCACAGCACAAATCTAACAAGCGGTCATTGCTTGTTAGTTTGAGCGTTGTTTTTATTAAATTGGTTAGATGTTCGAAATCCATGTTTGAAATAGCTTTCCCATTAACAGTATGGCCAACTTGCTCTAGTTGCTCACTGGAGCCAAGTCCTTTAACTCGGTCATTATAGAATTTTTCTAGATCAATCATTTATACTTCCATTTGCTAGCCCGAATAAATGTTTTTTTACTTCGTCAGCCCGGTTAAATATCGTGAGTATAATTTCGCAAATATCTTTAACATCAGCGAGGCTAATATTTGGCCCGCCAGGAAGCACCAGGCATCGGCTGGCGATGTCATCAGTTACAGGTAATGGTGTATAGTTGTCCAGAGAGCCAAAAGGATGCATTCTATGGCAGCCAGGATAGAAATATTTTCTAGAAAGTATACCCTCTGCTATTAATGCTTTTATTAACATGTCACGTGAAATAGTTGAGTTTTGTTTAATCTCATAGACTACGTAATGAAAGTTATGTGGTTCTTGATAAATTTTAAGGGTAAGAAGATCGCATGAAGAGAGTAAAGCGGAATATTCCTTGTAAACCAACTTGCTTTGGTAAAGTGTTTCATTAAGCGATTCAAGGTTGGTTAAGCCGATAGCAGCATGGAGTTCAGACATTTTTCCATTAATACCCAAAATATCGGTATGATCATAATCATTAAATCCAAAGTTAATTATCTTACGTAATTTTTCGGCAAGTAAATCATTATTGGTAGTTATTACCCCACCTTCAGCGGTATGGAAGGCTTTAGTGGCGTGAAGGCTAAACACTTCTGCATCACCTAAACCACCGATCATCTGATTTTCATCACCGCAAGAAAATGCATGGGCGGCATCAAATATAAGCGCGAGACTATTCCTTTCGGCCAATGTCTTGAGTGAAGCATGTTCGCAAGTCTGACCCCATAGATGGACGCCTAATATCGCAGATGTTTTAGAGCTAATGAGTTGCTTGCAGTGACTTGGGCATAGATTATGGGTTATTGGATCGATATCACAGAATATAGGGGTTATTCCTTGCCACTTCAATGCGCTCGCTGTAGCAATAAATGTATATGCTGGAACAATAACTTCGCCTTTTAGTTTTAAGGCGGCAAAAAGAACCTGTAAGCCAATAGTGCCGTTAGAAACAAGAACGCAGTTTCTGACGCCTAAATACTCTGAAATTTTTCCTTCAAGCTCGTTAACTAGTGGGCCATAATTTGTATAAAGATTAGTGTCGAGTGTGCGAGAAAATCTCTTAAATAACTTATCACGGCAGGGTGCAGTCGGGCGATTGACATGAATTGAATTAGGAAATTGAGGGGATTTTTCTCCAAGAATAGCTAGTCTGCGAGGTTTTATGTTTAGATGTTTAATTGACATTTAGCTCTCAATGGCACCGTTTATTGATGGGCTCTATAAGTGGGAAAAAGGTTTTGAATTTTTATGAGATGGCCGCTTTGTGGCTGATTCGCTACAGGCTCTAATATATGTCCACAAAAATTTAATTTTAAAGAGTTCACCATTCATTGTTGAGCATCTTAGTAAGTGTCACCCAGTTACGATTGTTCCTGAAGACATTCACTTGAGGACCTTCAGTTCCTTTATTCATCAATATTCTCTTTTATTATTCGTACGATTCGCTGCATATCACCGATGTCATACCGCTGGTCTACAGGTAGTGGCATGAAATTTTCCACAAGCCTACGCTCTACTGGAGTTATTCTCTCACGCATCAGTACTTCCTGCCAATAAGTTGCGATATACACACTCTCTCTTAGCAGTGTCTCTCGTAGTAGGGCCTTGGTATCCCCAATGAATGGATAGATCATTGGTCCTTCAACTTTGGAGTTGGCGAGTTCAAATCGATTAAGCACGGAAAGTTTTTCATGCAGATAGTCATAGTTACTATTTCTTTTGTCTAGCACGCTGTCGTAATTGACCGCTTCAAGTAATGAACGACTAAGCTGAGACATATGCATCAGGCCCTGTTTACCAATTGCTTTTTCAGCACGCAAGTATGTCTGATACCAGTTCTGTGCGCCATTATCAATCCGACCCAAAAGGTGCAATGCATTTTGAGCGGAACTGGCTGTCTCAAGCTGTACAGCCAAAGCTTTGTCAGTATAGAGGTAGCCACCATCAGCAACCCCGAAAAACTTTCTTGGGCTGTAGAAAGTATCTACTCCTACTAATGGATTGGCAAAAAACGCCTGACTGTTGTCTATGATCAGTGACTCTTTATAACGTTGCGCCAATGTCTTGACATAACGATTTTTTAGTCCGAAGTAGTTAACATAAAGAAGCCGATCTTGTTGCCTAAGTTCGATCCTGTCAACTATCTCAAGGGACTCATCGATGGAATAAAAGTGGCAATCTACATCGCTTGATCTGATAACATCAACAAGTGCATCACAAAGATACTTAGGAAGGTATAATCGTTCGACCACAGCTGCTGCCAGTAGATACGAAAGGCAGGAACGACCACTGTTGAGCCGAATTGCCTTGCTATGAAATTCGGAACCGCTTCCCAGCTCGAGACCGAAATAGCCACCAATCTCACTCATTCAGATATTACCCCATAGCAAATAGTAGTTCTTGTATATCACAGGAGCTTATACTGATCGAGGAAGGCGCGTGTGTTCTCTCTGTCATTGAACATCATTACGTCGATAATTGATAAGTTCGGTATATGGTCATTTCCAAACTGGTTGTAATTGACAGGTAAAGGCTTCATAAATTTCAACTTTAATCCATTTAGTTCGAAATAACTTTTACTATAAAGGTGGCTGCCACCAATCATATTGAAATAGGTATCTGCACCAATCTGATGGCACATCTCTATAAGTCTATCCTGAGCCGTAAGAGTTTTTCTTTTTTTAATATCACTTGAATAAATTAAATCTGTACTTATACCAAGGTAACTTGAAATTTCCGTAATTGTAAAGCCAATGAAGCGGGCTAAATTAGTATCTTTATTCAGCAAAAGCTTAGTTAGCAATGGGTAAACATTTTCAAATTGCGGTGCCTTATTATAATTTTGAGATATTGTTTTCAATATATTTTCCGAATTATCCCCAATACAGATTTCATTTATTTTTCTGTTTGAGCTTGCCCCTGTTACATTTAGGGTGAGCCTTTGTTTTTCTCCATTTATTAATATGGAGTTTCTATTAATGAACCCCTGTTTTATATAATTAACATCATCATAAATAACAAAGGTATCTACGGCATTTACTAACTGCCAATATCCTATATACGGGAAAAGGTACGGCTGCATAATCGCAATATTCATTTAATAGCGCCGATAATATTCAGGTAAGTAGTAGGTCATAGTTGTAATTATTCGATTTGCTAACCGGTAAATGAGGTTGAAGTATTATTAAATAGACATTTAGGATTTCAATGATATAGTTTATTAAAAAATATAATAAGAGCGGGAAAAGTGCTCCAAAGTATACTGCATGATTTTTTAGTTTAATATGGGAAAGGATACTGTTCATTGGTTACCTTTTTTACATGCTTCTGAAAGCCTCGATCTGAGCCTTCTAAATTCATCTCAATGAATTCTTGGAATCCACTTTGAGATGCAAATACTTTATGTCTATCAAAAACATTATTCCTGAGGTAGTGGATTAATATAGCATTTTGAAGTTCTTCAGGATAAAGTTCATCAGCCTTCCTGTCATTTGGGAAATTGTATCTCATTGGAAGTGCCTTTCTAGGCAAATTCAAATCAGCTAAAGTTAATGCTAGTGAAACCTGTGGCCCCCAATATTCACCAAGATATTCTGCAACTTTAGACTGTAATTCAATGTCTCTATCATATACGCGTTTCAACAGGGAAGGTGTGCCTGCAAGAAATCCATAATTGATATAAAAGGGGGAATCTAATGGTGACCCAAGTGGTTTTAATGTATAAGCATGTTCCAGCACAATTTTTTTTCCAGTAATGTTCTGGGATAATTCAGACCAGTCAGTTTCTGGCATTTTTCCTCTTTCTGGCCACGGAAAATGATAGTGAGCAATAACTCCAAAAATTGATGGTTTATGTTTACATTGCTCTATAAGTTCAGGAAACGGCCTTATTAAGGCAGTGTCAGCATCACAAATTATAACGATGTCTGCATCTGATCGCATCACTTCAAATCGACAGTAGTGTTGAGCTTTATACATAGGGTTATCTGCGCCGATAGGATGGGCCCAGACAACATCTATATTTTCGAAGTAAGGCTGCCAGCGCTCAGGTATTGATTCTTCTGTATGATCGCCAAATGTTGCTACCAGGCGAGCATGTTTATAGTCGCCGCCCAGATGGTTTAAACAAAGCCTAAAAAACGCAATCTGTGAGAAAAAAGCGTCTGTAGGGCTGCCTGCGATGAGAAAATCTATTTTCATTTTAATTACACTATCCATCATTCTCATTTAACGGCGGGTATTAAGGCTAAAAGCTTCTGCAGTCCGAGTGCGATAGATACTAAATATTTAATTACAGGTATCTTCGCTGATAATTAAAAGAAATTAACATTCCTAGGAGAACAATGATTTCGCATATTATATGCTTGGATTCTACCCAATATATGTTAGCTTGACTATTATATTATGGAGCTCAAAACTTACTTGTCGTTTTGTATTGATTGGCCTCTTCTGTTATGAGTACGTTTTTACTGAATTTATATGTAAAACTTTTGCGGTGATACTGAGAATCGGTGGAGGGTGGTAAGTATTAATAACCGATTTTGTCTCAGATGACAATTGATGTCCTGTCTAAGAATAGTTATTTTCTATCTTTCGATTCACTTTGCGCAAAGTAAGGGTAGTTTAATTAAATGAAAACGATTTATCTTCATATAGGTGTCGGTAAAACTGGCACAACTTCAATACAACAGTTTTTAGCAGCAAACCACGAGGATCTATCGGCTGCGGGAATGAACTATGTTCTAGCTGGGGGCGGTGCAGCAGGTGGAGGGCATCAGAATTTTGCTAAATCATTTATAACTGATATTCCGCACTACATGGTGCCACCCACTAATATAATAAGCGATCGCGCGTTAATTCTTCATGAAATAGAGCATTGCCATGAAAGTAAAATTTTACTCAGTTCTGAAAATTTCCCTTTGTCTGACCCATGTCTAGTGCGTGATTTTTTTGAACGTTCGAGGATGAATTTTAAGTATAAAATAGTGATGTTCATTCGGTCGCAGGACGAACTCGTAGAATCAGAATACAACCAACTTGTTAAGGTTAGATTGGAAAAGCGGACACTGGTGGAATATATAGAAACAGAGTTCGATGGTGATTTTATGAAGTTGGCATCAAAGTGGGAACAGGTATTTGGCCAAGACAATTTGATATGCCGAATTTATGATTCGCGACATTTTAATGTGGTAAATGATTTTCTAGGTTGTCTTGAGGTTGTCTTGAATTCAGATATGAATGAAAAATATGTAGCACCCGTTGTATCCAATAAGTCGTTAGGCTTTTTGGCACTCACGCTTAAACATGCTCTTAATATGTTGCAACCTCATACTGGCGATAAGTTGAATTTTGAATTACCTAGTGAATTGAGTATGCTTATTCCGGATATTGACTTGCCGGCAATACTTATGAATAGTCGTGATGCTCGCCAATTTCTGGATCGTTATCGGGAGTCGAACAGGAAGTTTAGTGAACGTTTTCTTGGGGAAAGCATGTCAGATATCGGCGGTCGTCGATATTCGGATTATGAGCGAGATGATTATTATCATCAATGTCAAAATCTCATAAATCTTTAAGCCTATTTCCTATGTAACAAAGTAGACTGATCAATAGATTAGAGAAATATTACTCACTTAATGCATTTAAATTTTTTTCATAGATGCTAAGCACTTCTCGTGGGTCACCTGTAGCAAAACTAATTCCATCATCGATTAACACGGCTCGATCGCATAGCCGTGCAATCTGGTGATGTGAGTGAGATACTAAAACTACCGTTTGTTGTGACTGGATTTTCGCTGCCATAGTGCGTTCTGCTTTTTCTCTAAAATGTTGGTCGCCAACGCCAAGGACCTCATCCACTAGTAGTACGTCTGGGCTAATGGTGGTGGCTATAGAAAACCCTAGTCTGGCCAGCATTCCTGTAGAGTAGGTTCTTACCGGTTCAAGGAAAAAATCGCCTAGTTCGGAATATTCGTGGATTTCTTTCAGTCGTGATTCGACATCTTTTCGCGAAAATCCTTGTAACATACCGCTGAGAATAGTGTTATCACGACCGTTCAGATTAAGATCAAAACCGGCTTGCAGTGATAGAAGAGATACGGAGGCGCCATAATTGATGAGTTTGCCGTGGTCAGGTCGAATCACACCGGAGATCAGTCGTAACAGTGTCGATTTTCCTGCGCCATTACGACCAATAATACCCAGTGTTTCCCCTGGATAGATATCAAAAGTTATTGATCTAAGAGCATCGAAATAACTTTTTCGCCTGAAAACATTGCCGCTACGTTTATAACGCACGCCGACGTCTTGTAATGAGATAACCGGTTTCATAATAGTCTACTCGAGGACAATCCGTGGATAGACATAGCGCAGTCGCTTGTAAGTCAGCATCAGTAGTAGGCAGGCTACGGCGCTTCCAAAGCCCCACCATGTTAGAGTGATCAGATCCGGTAGAATACCGTCTATAAAAATTTCTCGATAACACTTGAGCAGGAATGCCATGGGATTCATGAGAAACAGGCTTTGCCATTCTAGTGAAATGCTTCGGTAATCGTAGAAGATGCCGGATAAAAACATAAGAAGCATCAAACCGGTGGGCACTAGGTAGCTAAGATCGCGGGCGAAAGGGATCACGGCTGCGACAGCGCAGGCGAAGGCTACCGTTAGGAGTGCCTGTACGATAATTACAGGCAGAAGTCCCCACCACTGGCTCCCCGGATCGTGGCCTTGTAGCCAGACGAAGCCGAGCAATAACACAAACACCGGTAATTGTTTTATTGTCGCCTGTAGCAGAGTGACGAGGGGAAAGACAATAGAGGGTAGTCCTACCTGGAGCATAAGATTTTGCCCACTTAGTATGCTGCCGCTACTACTACTAACGGCCTTTGTAAACCACATCCAGGGGATCAGCCCAGTGAGAAGGTAAACAGGGTAGTTCTCGCCGCCACGATTTAGCAGAAGGCCAAAAACCACGTAGTAGACAACCATGTGCAGCAGCGGCTCCAGCACCCACCAGACATAGCTTAGGTAATTGCGGTGAACTTCTGATCGCAGGTTGAAGACAGCTTTGGTCCATATGAGCTCCGTCAACCGACTAAAATTTGTATATCTACCATGATGTTTCGATGTGTTTTGATTGTTGGGTTCGCTATCAAGGATATCGGCGCCGTATTGGTGGGTTATGATCAGTTCCCTGGCTTGCTTCGGGCGACCTAACTGACGTTCAGCTTCAGCTGCACGCAAATAACCGGCGGGGATATCCGGAAAACGTTCGCGCACCTTCTCCCAGTGGTTGAGAGCCTGTGCCCATTGTTCGGCACGCATAGCAAGCTCCGCATATTGGATAAATGGATGTGGGCTATTTGGGGAGCAGTGGCAAGCCTTTTCATAATACGCTGCAGCCTGTTCCAGGTTTCCTTGTTTTTCAGCACACTCTGCAGATCTTATCCATGTTTGTAGCAGGGTTGGATATTTCTCGCGAGCCTGTTGTAACAAGACCTCGGCGGCATCCCATTCCTGTCGATGCACAGCAAGCTCAGCGAAGCCCATCAGGGAATTGTGGTGATTTGGGAACTGCTGTTGGGCGTGGATGAGTAGAGCCTCGGCTTGTTCCAGCTCTCCGGCATTGATATGTGCATTTGTAGCCAGAAACCAGGTAGCAGGCTGTTCAGGGTAGGCCTTACGTAATACTGCCCAGCGCCGGCTGGCTTCCAGCCAGTTTCCTTCACGCACTGCCTGATATGGCCATTCAAAGGCCTGTTCATGCGGTGGTAGTTCATTTGGGGAGGAGGGCATTATTGGTCACATCTTCTTAGAGCGTTTTTTATTCTTTAAAGTTTTTTCAAGATAGTCGCTGCAATCAGTCCGAGATTACCCATGAGTGTTTGCCGATATATACCGGATTTCCATATACCGAATAATCTTGGTATTAGCCAACGATCACGCGCCGTACAAAATTCATCGAGGATGCGTTGGTTTTCGGCTGTCAGGAGTTTGCTGTTCTGCTGCAACGCCTGAATGTTCATATTGTTCCAGTTTCTAAATCGACCATTGAGGAGCAACTTTATACGGAGTAGGCGTGCATACCAGTTGCCATTGGAGCCTACCAGATTGTTATCATGTTGGCGGTACTGGACAGTCGGGTAGGGGTCATAGAAGACAGAACCACCCACGCCTGTAATGAGCATGTAGGCCCACCAGTCATGACCAGCAACAGTTTTTTCGCCTGCTGCGCGGAATACATCGCGTGCGGCCTTGTTCATTACCATGGTGTTACCGCCACCGATGTTCTGTATGAGGGCATTGGCAAACCCGGGTGGCTTGTCGAATAAGGGGGAAAAACCAATATATTTACCATTATCGTCAATCAGACGGGTACGGGAGCAATAAAGGGCGGGAATGTTATTTGGGACACATTCCAATTTTGCGATGGCGCGTGATAGCTTGTCCGGTTCCCAAATATCATCTTGATCTGCATAGGCAAAGTACTCGGCTTGAATATCCGAGAAGCATATTAGGGAGAGAAAGTTGGCGACATAGCCTTCTTCCGGTCCGGAATGAATTGAAAAACGCTCTTTTCCCCAGTCAGGTTGATACTGTTCCAGAATTTGGTGTGTGTCATCTTTTGAGCCATCGTCTGATGCCCAAATATGGTGATGACGATGTTCTTGGTTTTGGATGGAATCCAGTTGCTCAGCAAGGAACTGTCCACCGTGATGCGTACATAGCAGGATGGCGACAACGGGCTTGGATTCGTCTACTAAGGTACTGTTAGGCAATTCGGGTGCAGGGATACTTGTCGTGGGCGCTTTCGCCACGACGTCGGTTACATTTACTTCCTTGAATGCGTTGGCTGTTATTTTAGCGTGCGAAACATCCATTTAAGGCCTTTATTCCTTTGAAATTATACAAATCTAATTGCCCCCGATTTTATGACTAATTGTATACCTATGGGGTGATAAGGGATAGACAGTTAGTATATTTTTCTCACAACCCAATCCCCATCTTGCCCATTACCCTGCTTGCACGAACTAGTCATTGAACTGCTTGCATAAATTACTAAATTCAGTATTGTTATGGGTATTCGGGGGGATTCGCATGGTGGTTCAAGTCAGGCTCTATTGCAAATACGTCACCACCAGTTTAGCCATAAACAGGTGATCTACCTTTGTAGTAAGACCGGAGGGGATTGAATTTCTATTGCATTCAACAACGCGACCGCGGACAACGAATTGGTTAGTCACAGACTCTTTGAACGAGTTAACAACCAGAGAGAACAATTATTCAGTAGTGATTGATGCTGCTGTTTATATCAAAATTAATAAATAAGTCGGGAGTTAACCGGCGCGAGTTTAGCCAGGGGCGGGTAAATGATCAGCATGAAGCATTCAATAGTTTCGAGACATAAATTAATTACAACGTTAATGTTGCTCTGCCTGATGATGGCCAGTTCTATCGCTAGTGCTGCGGCTCCAACTTTTAGTAAAATCTTTTCACCCGACACTATTGGCCCGGGCAACGTTGCTACCCTGACGTTTACCATTAGCAACAATGTCGAAATCGTACCCGCGACCACCCTCAGCTTTACCGACAACCTGCCAGCGAATGTGACTATCGCCACGCCGGCGAACGCAAGTTCGAGCTGTGCCAACATAGTCCTTAGCGCCCCGAATGGTGGCACGGTCATTTCTCTCACTGATGGCTCGGTGGGAAACCTCAGTAGCTGTACGGTGAGTGTTGATGTTACTAGCAGCGTATTAGGCACGCACACAAACACCTCTGGAGATCTTACCTCCTCTGCCGGCAACAGTGGAACTTCGACCGATGATCTAATGGTAGTGGATACTCTCCCTGGCTTTAGCAAGAGCTTCTCACCAGCGACGATCAATTTTGGCGGCCGAAGCACGATGACTTTTCTCATAGACAACACGGCCAACGCCGCCGCCGTGCCTAATCTGGATTTCACCGATAACCTGCCGGCTGGCATGCTCATCGCTTCGCCGGCCAATGCTTCCACTGATTGCGGTACCATGGTTCTACCTCCCACGCTTACCGCCACCGCTGGAAGCGGCGTCATTATTCTGGACGCCAACGGAACAGGGGCGTTTCCTGCGGTGGCCGCGGGGGCAACGTGTAGCGTGAGCGTTGATGTAACCGCCAGTAATATTGGTTCGCTGGTAAATTCAACCGAGCTGTTAGCGAATTTTGTAACAAGTGGCAAGTCGACCGGCGTACTGTCAGTCACAGCCGATGATCTGATGTTTAGCAAGTCCTTTACCGATGATCCTGTCGCACCAGGTAGCACCGTCAACCTGCAATTTACTATTACCAATCGCAAACGTTCAGACACCGCCACCAGTGTTGCCTTTAGTGATGTTTTGGATGCATCGCTTATGGGCGTCACCGTGACGTCTGTGGATACTGATGACTGTAGCGGCATACCGGACACCGGCACTGCAGGTACGTTTAATTACAGTGGTGGCACAGTGGCAGCTGGTAGTAGTTGTACAATTACCCTGTCGCTGACCGTGCCCGGTGGCGCCACCGAAGGCGCCTATCCAAATACCACCAGCTCGATTACGGCAGATCTCGGCGGTATAGGGGGAACCTATAGCGCAGCAACCGACACCTTGTTCGTACAGGCGGTGCCGGTATTGACCAAGAACTTCACTGATGATCCGGTAGCATCTGGCGATCCCGTGACCTTGGAGTTTACCGTTACCAATCCAAGTGCTACTTCCGGGGCTACGAATATCACTTTCATCGATGAACTCACGAATTCCGCAACGCCGGGCCTTGGTTTCGTCCTGCCTTTCCCCATTTCGGTGGGAACATTGCCGACCGATCCATGTGGTGCCGGTTCAACTTTGACGGTGATGAATATAAATACAGACAGAGAGGGCTTGTTGTTAAATGGGGGGAGCCTGGCACAGGCGGGAATGGCCGGTGATTCATGCACCTTCAGTGTCCCTGTCAATATTCCTACCGGTTTTCCTGGCGGCGTCTACACCAATACCACAGGCACTGTCAGTGCCACCATCAATGCGGCCACCGCCACAGGTAACACCGCAACAGATAATCTCACTGTGATCGGCGCACCAAGGATGACAAAGAATTTTACCAATGATCCCGTGCCGCCCGGCGGCACAGTCACGCTGGATATTACTATCAGCCATGACGCAACCGCGCCCGGGGATGCCACTAACATCAACTTTACCGATAATTTAGATGGCATGCTTACTGGAACAACAGTAAACAGCGTGCTTTCTGATAACTGTAACGGGACACCCGCTGGCGTGGGGACGGGCACGTTTGGCTACAGTGGCGGCAGCCTTACACCGGATACCGAGTGCACCATCAGTCTTGATGTAGCCGTGCCGATGGCAGCGACGCCCGGTACTTACACCAACACGACTTCAGGTATCGTGGCGGATATCCTTACTATCACTACCACGGGTAATCCAGCGCAGGACGACTTGATCGTCACGGGTTTGACCTTTACCAAAGAGTTTACCGATGATCCTGCATTGCCGGGTGATCTGGTGAACCTGCGCTTTACACTGGACAATACCAATTCGACTGTCGCTGCCACCGGCATCTTCTTTACCGATAACCTCAGCAGCGCCCTGTCTGCGCTCGCCTCTGAAGGGGCATTGCCCGCCACACCGTGTGGCGCAGGTTCATCCATAAGTGGCACAACCCTCTTGATTTTCACTGGTGGCAACCTCGCCGCAGGGAGCTCATGCGTTTTCGATATCCCGGTGCGCATCCCTTTCGGTGCGGCTAATGGTGACTATAACAACATTACCAGCAGCCTCGCGGCCACAATTGGTGGTTCCGGGGTGGTTCTCCCGGCCGCAACAGATACACTAACGGTCTCATCGACCTTACTCTCGCTTAGCAAGAGCTTCACCGATGACCCCGTCATACCTGGTGCTACAGTCACGCTTGAATTCACCATCAACAATCTTGATATGGCGCAGGCGGCGAGTGCGATTGCCTTTACGGATGATCTGGACACAACGCTTAGCGGCTTGACATGGACCAGCTCGATTTCTAATACCTGTAACGGGATGGCAACTGGCGTGGGGACCGGCACGTTTAGCTATAGTGGTGGCAGTCTTGCCGCGGGAGCCTCTTGTGTTATCAGTATCACCTTACAAGTGCCTGGTGGTGTGGCACCGGGAACCACGGCGCTCAACACCACCAGTTCAGTCACGGGAACGATCGACGGCTTGGCGGTGACAGGCGATCCGGCAACCGATACGCTACTCATTCAGACGCTGTCCTTAAGCAAGGCTTTTGGCAGCTCCGCCACGCCAGGCGAAACCGTGGCGCTCGACTTCACACTGACGAACTTTGATGCCATCAATGGCGCCAATACCCTCGGCTTCACGGATGATCTAGATGCGGTGATCAGTGGGCTTGTTGCCACAGGTCTACCCGTCAATGACGTGTGCGGCGCGGGTTCACAACTTTCCGGCACGTCGCTGCTAACGGTGACGGGCGCTAGTTTGTTACCAAGTGGTTCTTGCAACATCAATGTGACCTTACAGGTACCACCTACGGCAAATCCTGGTACCTATACCAACACCAGCAGTAGCTTGTTAGCGATAGGATTGCCGGTCGCTGCGCCAGCCACTGCTACGTTGACCATTGATCCACCGCCATTGCCGACGTTTAGCAAAAGCTTCTCGCCCACATCGGTCACTCTTACGGCACCCTCAACACTGACGTTCACGATTGATAATACGGTCAGTTTCTCAGCCGCCAGCGGTCTCGACTTTACTGACAACTTGCCGACCAACTTGCTAGTTGCTAACCCGGCTAGTGCCTCAACGACGTGTACTGGTGGCACACTAGCCGCTACAAGTGGCACAGGTGTGATTAGTTATACCGGGGGCACAGTCTCAGCCGCTGCTAGCTGTACCATTCAGGTCAATGTCTCCAGCAGCACCGCGGCAACCTATAACAATGTCTCCGGTAACCTGACCTCATCGGCGGGTAATAGTGGCACGGCAGCAGCGAGTCTAACGGTAAACCCGCCTCCTGCACCAGGATTCAGCAAGTCCTTTTCACCGAGCGCTATCGCCTTTGCTGGTGTCTCAACATTGATATTCAGTATCGATAATTCTGGCAGCCCAGCCTCGGCCACCAGTCTCGCCTTTACGGATAACTTGCCAGCAGGGGTTGTCGTCGCCACCCCAAGCAATGCTGCAACAACCTGTACGGGTGGTACACTGACAGCAGTCAATGGTAGTTCTGTCGTGTCCTATACTGGTGGTACTGTCGCGGATCGCACTAGCTGTACTGTCCAGACTGATGTCACCAGTAGTGTCGCGGGGACCTATGTTAATACCTCAGGCGACCTGACCTCTTCGGCTGGAAATAGTGGCACAGCCACGGCGAATTTGGTGGTATCGGCTATCATTACCACGCTTGATGACGATGGTGATGGGGTACTGAATACGGTCGACCTGTGCCCCGCAACGACTATCCCGGAAACGCCTCCGGCAATTAGTCAGTACGCCGGCTACTATACATTGTTCAATGCTGACCCTACGTTTGATACCGTCACCGATGTCTGGTTACCTACGCCGCCTGCGACATACACGCTGAATGATACGGCCGGTTGTTCTTGTGAACAAATTATTGCCGCAGAAGGACTCGGACAATTCTTTACAAACTATGGCTGTCCAACAAATGTGATGGACGACTGGATTTCAAAAGTGCCATAAAAATAGCAAGATACGAATTACTGAAAAACACGAATAATAAATGGAGATTGGCAACATGTTGCTGACAAAAAAAAGAATTTTTATAAGCAGTCAGTACGCATTTTTTGCGGCGCTATTATCAGTCAGCTTGTTGCCGGCCCCTGTTTATGCCGCTGGTCAGTATTTTTCGATAGAGGCTGGAGTAAAAGAGTTCAGGCATGACGATGTCCAGGCGAGCCTTGCCACAGCAAACATGCCAGAAGGCGCGGCAGATGGCGATATTCAGGGGCATGGCATCGATGTGACCATTGGCGGGATGTCACTGCAGTCAATCCCGGCCTTAACGGGTAGCAACCCAGTGTTGGAAGTGCAACTGCATTACGCCACCGCCGACGAATCACATTCACAGACTTCCAGTACCGGTTTATTTGGATTTGTGCCGATCGATGGTAGCTCGATCTCGACGGGTAGTGCCGGGCCGACGCTTCATTTTGAAACAGAATATGATCAATATGGCATCGATGCGCTGGTGCGTTCCGAGGTTTCAAGCACTGCGACGAACAAGACCACTGCCATTTGGGGACTAACTTATTCACGCTTCGAAGAATCGCATGAATTTAGTGGTCGTACTGCCGCTGGGGCTAAAATCACGGATCGTCTACTCAAAGACAATATCGAAACAGATTATTTCGGGCTCGTGCTGGGTATTGGCACAGAGCATCAACTTGGCAGTGGCTGGGCATTTAGTGCCAGTGGTCGGGTCGATCTTCTACTCGCCAAAGCCGATCTGGATGCCAACCAGACACTACTTATTTTCGGCGCGATTTCAGCATCCGATAACGATACCGAAATTGCCACACGCTTACAGGGCAAGGTCGGTATTACGAAAGATTTTGGTGGCTTCAGCCTCGGAGCCAATGCCACTGTTGACTACCTGAGCTATGCGCCAACAGTTAATCACCCTCTGTATAATGCTAATACGTTCCAGTCACATCTCGAAGAAGATAGCTTGACGAGCTACGGCGTGAGTCTGGAGCTGAACATACCTTTTTAACTTTTGTTCCATATGACTTTATTGCTGGTTTCTAGTTAAAGTGAAGTAGCCACGACAAGCTTGGCCAAATCCATAAGTGATCCAGTTCGACTGAGTACTTACAAAACCAAGCAAACTGACAACTAGATGTCATAGCCTCGCGCAATTATTTCATCGGCGAGGGTTTAGATTTTTTCACTTCGCCAACGCACCGCAATATAATCAAATGATTCGGTAGTTATTGTTCTTGCACGATAAGGGGAGGGGAGTAGGCCAAGCTCTTCTTTATGTTACCCAGTTGATGCTGGTTCTTCCTTAACGGAATGATTATTTATTCTGTGTGAAAGCAAAAGCTTAAATGGGCTTTGACAAAAGTTGTTGAAGCTATGCAATGCCTTCCTGTTTGACTTTAGTCGCGTAGCTCAGTTGGTTAGAGTCGTTAGTTTAATAATTTAAGTATAGACGGAAGTCTGCTTTTAAATTGTTGTTCGGGTATAAAACGTTGCGGATGTTTTATTTCGTAAACGCCTTTTCTTTGATTGTCATGTTCCAGGAACCATATTCCTTTTTGACCTAACTGAAAAGAAATTTCATTGCTACTTCGCGGCGAGTTGGCGGGTGATATTCGAAGCCGTATTAAAACCACATTTTGTTTATCACCTTTTAAGGTCTCAGTTACTTTTAGCACACCAAGTTGTAATAGCTTATTATTTAGCGTGAGCGTCGTTGTGCCTATATAGCTGGCTTTCACAATAAGCGGGGATTTAACTAATTGCGTATCAGGGATCCCCGCCCACATTGCATAGCTGCTATTGGCAACGAGTGCTAACATCAGTATGCCAAGGAAGGGCATACTGTATTTAGTTAAGGGAATATAAAGCAGAGGTGATTTCATAAATAACCTCATGTCGAAAAATGATTACGCAGTAATGGATACGCGTTTGCGGCGAGCAAAGCCAATCAAGCCCAGTGCAGATAAAAACAGTAGCGGGGCAGCAGGTAACGGGACAACGGCTGCCGGGCCATAGATGGATTGAATTCCGGCAATGTCATCAGAGTTTAGCGCAAATGCAGGTACCCCACCACCACTGGGATAGGTAGGAAGTAAAACAGAGCCTGGAACATCACTGTGACCGAGACCAAGTGAATGTCCAATTTCATGAAGAAGCACATAGGCTAAATCAAATCCGCCTATCCCCCAATTATCACCATTATCGATATGTACATCACCACCTATTGAGCCGTTTGAGAAAATGGCTTCAGTACCTGGTTGGTAGGCATGTGCTAATACGCCATTAGCGCCATCAAAGGCAATTGCGCCGATACGTATATCACCAAATGATCCTGCACCAGCTTCTGAGGCCTCTAGACCCAGTCCGCTATCGGCGACTTGACCAAGATTGACAAAGCCTGAAACGCTAGCCCAAAGGTCAAGTGCATCGTTAATAATTTCAGGGATATTTAGGTCCATATTGAGTGCTGCTAGAGAGGTTGTGGTAGCCGCACTGCCACTGCCATGCTCAGGATTTCCAAACTGATCCAGTTCAAGCGCGGAAGAAACACCTGCACCAATGATGCTCCATGTTGCACCGCCGGGAGCTGGGTTACCACCAAACCGTGCTGTATTTGCACCCGGATCCCACGCAGTATTAAAGGTGCTAAAAGCATGTGCTGCCGTGCTTACGGCAAAAAGCAGTGAAAAAGTAATCAGCTTTATTGAGGGTGTTTTGAATTCCATCTAAAGAACCTCATTTAATGTTGTGTGGCGCTAGGCCAAACATAAGCTTTACATTAATAGGATAATCCAAACCAGGTTTTATCACTATCTTCAATTTGTAGGAAATAGCTGGTTTTTGGCGTAGAAGCCAGTATTAACACATGAGAATGTTTATATTTGGGGTTTTGTTATATATTTCATATGCTTTTGGTCACAAATTTGACAGTAGCAATAAAGAAAGTAGAATGCCGTCTGCTTAAACAATAGTCGCGTAGCTCAGTTGGTTAGAGCACCACCTTGACATGGTGGGGGTCGGTGGTTCGAATCCACTCGCGACTACCATTAATACCCATTTGCACATAAGTGAGCGCGAGTGGATGAGAACCACCGACGTAATATAAAGGCGGTTCGACTAAATTGCGGTTAGCAATTTAGAGCGCACGGTAGTGCGACCCGGAGGGAAAGGGCGATAGCCCGAATAATCCACTCGCGACTACCATTAATACCCATTTGCACATAAGTGAGCGCGAGTGGATGAGAACCACCGACGTAATATAAAGGCGGTTCGACAAAGCTGCGATAGTTGCTTTGAACGCACGACAGTGCGACCCGTAGGGCGAGGAGCGTTAGCGACGAGTAATCCACTCGCGACAAACCTAAAGCTTTCACAAATGTGAAGTGTTTTTTCCGCTTTAAGACCCATCGAAGATGGGTAAGATTTTATGTTGAACGCTGAAAGCGTTCGAATAGTTTTTTAAACATTTATCCTGCACGCGGCCTTTGGTAGGGGTCGCCACTGAAATAAGGGGTTTAACATGCCAGTTATTACTCTGCCCGATGGCAGTCAACGTGAATTTCCTAATCCTGTTTCCATACATGATGTAGCGTCTGATATTGGCCCGGGTCTTGCCAAAGCGGCACTTGGTGGCAAGGTCAATGGTGTTCCTCGTGATACTTCCTTTGTTATGGAGGATGATAGCGAGCTTGCCATCATCACTGATCGTGATGAAGAAGGTTTAGACATCATTCGCCATTCAACTGCGCATTTGCTTGCGCAAGCGGTGAAAGAATTATTCCCCGATGCACAGGTAACCATTGGTCCGGTGATCGATAATGGTTTCTATTATGATTTCTCGTATGAACGTCCTTTTACTCCGGAAGATTTGACTGCGATTGAAAAGAAAATGGCTGAATTGGTGAAGCAAGATTTACCAATTAGTCGCAGTGTGATGTCGCGTGAAGATGCGATTGGTTTCTTTGCTGACATGGGTGAGAAATACAAAGCAGAAATTATCGAAAACATTCCGCACGGCGAACAGTTGTCACTTTATAAGCAGGGTGAATTCACTGATCTTTGCCGTGGTCCGCATGCGCCTTCTACCGGCAAGCTTAAAGTATTTAAATTAATGAAGTTGGCGGGGGCATACTGGCGTGGTGATTCAAACAATGAAATGCTGCAGCGTATTTACGGCACCGCGTTTACAAATAAAAAAGATTTAAAGAAACATTTACATCGTCTTGAAGAAGCTGAGAAACGCGATCACCGTAAGCTTGGTAAAAAACTGGATTTATTCCATCACCAGGAAGAAGCGCCGGGTATGATCTTTTGGCACTCCAAAGGCTGGACAGTTTACCAGCAGGTTGTCGATTACATTCGCAGCGTTCTAGATGAAAACGGTTACGATGAAGTGCATACACCGCAAGTTGTTGACCGCACTTTATGGGAAAAATCAGGTCACTGGGATAAGTTCCAGGAAATGATGTTTACCACACATGTTGAGAATCGCGATTATGCAGTGAAACCAATGAACTGCCCATGTCACATTCAAATTTTTAACCAAGGTCTAAAAAGTTATCGCGACTTGCCATTACGTATGGCCGAGTTTGGTTCTTGTCATCGTAATGAACCATCCGGGACCTTGCATGGTTTAATGCGCCTGCGTAATTTTACTCAAGATGATGCGCATATTTTCTGTACTGAAGATCAAATTCAGTCAGAAGTCAGTGCGTTTATTGATTTGTTATTTAAGGTTTACGCTGATTTTGGTTTTGACGACATCATTATTAAACTCTCAACACGTCCAGATGAACGTGTTGGAGAAGATGAGAGTTGGGACAAAGCCGAGCATGCACTTGAACGCGCATTGAATGCCAAAGATCTTGATTGGGAACTGCAGCCGGGTGAAGGTGCCTTTTACGGGCCAAAGATTGAATTTTCTCTGCGCGATTGTCTCGATCGGGTATGGCAGTGTGGTACTATACAGGTCGATTTTTCGATGCCAGGTCGATTAGATGCTCATTTCGTCAGCGAAGAGGGCGATAAGCAAGTTCCGGTCATGTTACATCGCGCAATTTTGGGCTCGTTGGAACGATTTATCGGAATTTTGATTGAACATCATGCTGCTGCATTTCCACTCTGGTTGGCGCCAATTCAGGTCGTAATTGCCAATATTACGGACAAACAGGCCGATCATGCGAAAAAAGTTGAAAAAATACTGAGAAAACAGGGTTTCAGGGTCATTTCGGACTTGAGAAATGAGAAGATCGGCTTTAAAATCCGCGAGCACACAATACAACGAACCCCCTATATACTCGTAGTGGGTGATCGTGAAGTTGAAAATAACGAAGTGGCCGTACGCACGCGTGGCGGTGAGGATTTGGGAAGCATGTCGATAGACGCCTTCCTAGACCACCTTGCCAACGAAAACGCGAGCCGCGGTCGTTCTGCATTGGAGGAATGAAGTATCGCTACAGATAAGAAGACGCGCCTGAATAAGGACATTGCTTTACCAGAAGTTCGGTTAATTGATGCTGAAGGTGAACAAGTAGGAATTGTTAGTATTGAGGACGCGTTAGCCAGGGCTCAAGATGTTAGCCTTGATCTCGTAGAGATTGTTCCGAATGCGGAACCGCCTGTTTGTCGAATCATGGACTTCGGTAAGTTCAGATTTGAAAATAGTAAAAAGAATCAGGCGTCTCGTAAAAAGCAAAAACAGAGTCAGACGAAAGAAATTAAATTTCGTCCTGGCACTGAAGAGGGAGACTATCAGGTCAAATTACGCAACCTGAAGCGTTTCCTCGAAAATGGCGATAAGACCAAGGTAACCTTACGGTTCCGTGGTCGAGAAATGGCACACCAAAACCTTGGCCGCGATTTATTAAAGCGTGTTGAGGCAGACTTGGCAGAATGGGGTTCGGTAGAACAGTTCCCTAAGATGGAAGGTCGACAAATGGTAATGCTTATCGGGCCTAAAAAGAAGTGATGCACTACTGACTGTCCAACGTAGTCTGTTGAGATTGTCAGTCATAAACGTGTGTCGTAGTAATTACGTCGTATGATGTTTATGCGACGATTAAAAATGCGTAGTTAGTTAGACTAATCGGAGTTATAGAAATGCCGAAGTTAAAAACCCATCGGGGTGCTGCAAAGCGTTTTAAGAAGACTGCCTCTGGCGGCTTCAAGCGTAGCCAGGCTCACCATCGCCACATCCTTACCAAGAAAAGCACTAAGCGCAAGCGTCACCTGCGCACAACTGAAATGACACACGCTGCGGATGCTCCATTAATCCGTCGCATGCTGCCGTACGCGTAAGGAGATAGGAACATGGCTAGAGTAAAACGGGGCACCATCGCCCATGCAAAACATAAGAAGATCATTGATCAAGCTAAAGGCTACAGTGGTCGTCGTAAAAATGTATACCGTGTAGCAGTACAAGCTGTCACCAAAGCAGGTCAATATGCTTACCGTGATCGCCGTCAACGTAAACGTCAGTTCCGCGCATTGTGGATCGCACGTATTAACGCTGCCGCACGTGAATGTGATTTGTCGTACAGTGTATTCATGCACGGTTTAAAGAAAGCTGAAATCGAGATTGATCGTAAAGTGCTTGCTGATATCGCTGTATGCGATCCAACAGCATTTGCATCACTCGCAGCTCAGGCTAAAGCCGCCCTGTAAGACGAACGTATAAAAGAAGTATTGAAGTATAAACAGGGGAAAGGCGAGGTGTCTTTCCCCTGTTTTTTTATGCAACTGTGTTGCATCGTAAAATAGAATAAAAACTATGCCAGAACTTAAAAAATTAATTACAGAAGCTCAACAAGCTATTGCTGATTCAAATGACTTGCAGGCACTTGATGCCGTGCGTGTTCAATATTTAGGTAAGAAAGGCAGCTTGACCGCGCAAATGAAACAGCTGGGTAAATTACCCGGCGATCAACGTCGCGAAGCAGGACAAAAAATTAATACGGCTAAAGAGCAAGTTCAAGATTCGATTGAAAAACGTAAGGCGTTGCTTGAGAAGGCAGCACTTGAAGCTAAGTTAGCTGATGAAGTGATTGATGTAAGCTTACCGGGCCGTGGTGTTACGAGTGGAGGCCTTCACCCTGTGACGCGGGTATTAGAGCGGATTGAAGACCTGTTTTCACAAATGGGCTTTGATGTTGCGTCAGGTCGAGAAATAGAAGATGACTATCATAACTTTGAAGCGTTAAATATTCCTGCGCATCATCCTGCTCGTGCTATGCATGATACTTTTTATGTTGATGTTGAAACAGAAGGCGATGAAAAGTTATTACTGCGTACGCACACATCAACAGTACAAATTCGTTACATGGAAAATCGCAAACCACCGTTTAAGGCGATTGCGCCAGGGCGTGTTTACCGTTGTGATTCAGATTTAACGCACACACCGATGTTTCATCAGTTCGAAGGTTTTATTGTTGATGAAAATGTCAGCTTTGCTGATCTAAAAGGTATTTTGATGGACTTTATGCAGAAGTTCTTTGAAAAAGAATTATCGCTGCGGTATAGACCATCTTATTTTCCATTCACTGAACCTTCAGCTGAGGTTGATATTGAATGTGTGAATTGTGGAGGTGAAGGTTGTCGTATTTGTAGTCACACGGGTTGGTTAGAGGTATTGGGTTGCGGCATGATGCATCCTAAGGTACTTGAGTCAGTCGGTATCGACAGTGAAAAATACACCGGCCTTGCATTTGGTTTGGGTGTAGAGCGATTGACTATGCTGCGTTACGGCGTAACAGACTTACGTCAGTTATTTGAAAATGATCTGCGACTCTTGCAGCAGTTTAAATAATCGTTGCATAGAGGATTATAAGAAATGAAATTTAGCGAACAATGGTTGCGTGAATGGGTGAGCCCCTCGGTTTCAACTGAGGAACTGGCGCATCGTTTGACTATGGCTGGCTTAGAAGTTGATGCAATTGAAAATGTTGCAGGTGAGTTTAGCAAAGTGGTTGTCGGGGAAGTGCTCACCGTATCCAAGCATCCTGATGCGGATAAGTTAAAAATATGTACCGTGAATATAGGTGAGGCGGAAGCTTTGCAAATTGTTTGTGGTGCATCGAATGTTGTTATTGGCATGCGTGTACCAGCAGCGTTAGTTGGAGCAAAACTTCCCGGTGGCCTGAAAATTAAAAAAGGCAAACTGCGAGGCGAAGCATCACACGGTATGTTGTGTAGTGCAGTTGAATTAGGTTTAGCTGAACAAGCCGATGGTCTAATGCCATTGCCTGCGGATGCGCAACCTGGCACCGATATACGTGACTATTTAAATCTTAATGATGTGAGTATTGAATTAGGCTTAACACCAAACCGAGGCGACTGCCTCGGTTTAATAGGTCTTGCGCGTGAAACAGGTGTGTTATTTGAACTTGATACCACTGCGCCAGATATGCTCGCGATTAAACCATCAATTACTGAAAAATTTTCTGTTGCGGTTCAAGCGAGTGAAGATTGCCCGCGTTATGCCGGGCGTGTTATTCGTAATGTGGATATGAAACAGGAAACCCCGCTATGGATGCAAGAACGTTTGCGTCGTAGTGGTTTGCGTGCGATTAACCCTGTAGTTGATGTGACCAATTATGTTTTGCTTGAGCTTGGTCAGCCGATGCACGCTTTTGATATCGATAAGCTGCATGGGGGTATTTGGGTTCGCAAGGCAATTAGAAATGAATCCTTAACCTTGCTTGATGGTAACCGTGTTGAACTCAATTCAGATACCTTGATAATTGCCGATGTGAAAGGTCCGTTGGCCATGGCAGGTATCATGGGTGGCGAGAGCAGTGGCGTGACGTGTGACAGTCAGCATTTATTCCTGGAAAGTGCGTTCTTTACACCACTGAGTATTGCGGGTCGTGCGCGCAGTTACGGTCTGCATACCGATTCATCACACCGTTTTGAACGTGGTGTTGATCCTGAGATGCAGGTTCAGGCTATCGAACGTGCAACGAACTTACTATTGGATATTGTTGGTGGTGAAGCGGGTCCTGTCGTTGAAGTTGTGAGCAAAAAACATCTGCCGAGTCGCGATGCCATCAGCTTGCGTGCCGCACGTATTAACCGTGTTCTTGGTCTTGAGGTTGATTCGGCCAGTATTCCAGAGATATTAACTCGCCTTGGTATGGCCGTTGAGGAGCAGGGAGAGGGCATTTGGCTTGTTACGCCACCTTCATTCCGTTTTGATATCACCCTTGAAGTCGATTTGATTGAAGAAATCGGTCGTATTGTCGGTTATGACAGTATACCGGCCACGGCCGCCAAGTCTCAATTGAGTATGTCGATGGTTGATGAGTCACGTATTCCTCTGCGCCGAATTCGTCAGCGTCTAGTTGATCGTGGTTATCAGGAAGCCGTGACTTACAGTTTTATTGATCCCGCCTTACAAAAGCGCTTTAGCCCATCACAAGCGGCGATTGCCTTAAGTAATCCTTTGGCGGCCGATATGTCGGTTATGCGGACCAGTTTATTGCCGGGATTGGTCGAGACGGTGAAATATAATTTGAATCGTCAGCAGGAACGTGTCCAAATCTTCGAGTGCGGTGTTAAGTATCTTCTTCAAGATGATGAAATTAATGAAGAAAATACTCTATCTATGATGGTTTCAGGAAATGCAATTAATCAGCACTGGGATGTAGAAAAAAGACCATTTGATTACTATGATATGAAGGCAGATATCGAATCTCTATTGGAAATGGCGGGAAGCGTTGAGGGGGTTGAATTTACAGCCTCAGAGCATCCTGTCCTACATCCAGGGCAAACAGCTCAAATTACTCGCAATGGCGAGGAAATGGGTTGGATTGGGGCCTTACACCCTGCATTAGCAGGAGAAATGGGTGTTCCGAGTGGCGTTATCTGTTGTGAATTGCGGCTTGATGCCTTGCAAAAAGGGCATATTCCGCAGTTTGAGACAATTTCAAAATACCCGTCAATTCGACGTGATATTGCGATTATTGTCGATGTAGCAATAACCGCGCACCAAGTGTGTGCATGTATAAAAAATGCTGCAGGGGATTACCTACAAAACCTCGAGTTGTTTGACGTGTATAGTGGCAAAGGTGTTGATTCAGAGCGAAAAAGTGTCGCTCTGGGCTTGACCTTACAGGCATCTTCACGCACTCTTACAGAAGAAGATGTGGAACAGGTGATGGGCAATGTCCTTACCGCGTTGAATACAGAATGTAGTGCAAACTTAAGAGAATAAAGAGATAGAGTATGGCGCTGACAAAAGCAGAAATGGCCGAGCGACTATTTGAAGAGTTAGGACTCAATAAACGCGAAGCGAAAGAAATCGTTGAGCAGTTTTTTGAAGAGATCCGAGCAGCGCTAGAGATTGGCCACCAGGTCAAATTATCTGGCTTTGGCAACTTCGATTTACGTGACAAGAACGAACGTCCTGGACGAAATCCTAAGACAGGTGAGGAAATCCCTATTACGGCACGCCGTGTAGTGACATTTCGCCCCGGTCAAAAACTTAAAATCAGAGTAGAGGCGTATGCTGGAGCCGAGTGAAAACGACGAACTTCCGGTCATTCCGGGTAAACGTTATTTCACCATCGGTGAAGTAAGTGATTTATGTGCGGTTAAACCACATGTTTTACGCTATTGGGAGCAAGAGTTCCCACAGCTGAAGCCGGTTAAACGTCGCGGTAACCGTCGTTACTATCAGCGTCAAGATGTCATCATGATTCGTCAGATTCGTAGCTTGCTGTATGAGCACGGTTTTACGATTGGTGGAGCACGACAAAAATTATCAGGCAGCGAATCAAAAGATGATTCAACTCAGAGCCAGCAAATCATTAAACAAGTTCGTACTGAACTTGAAGAAGTGCTGAGAATCCTGAAAGCTTGATTGTTCCTCGTTTTTCCCTTCAAGGTTAATTTCCTTTTAAACAGGTTTCTGTGGCAAAATCACGACCTGTTTATAGTCCAGTTTTCGGGGCGTAGCGCAGTCTGGTAGCGCACCGGCATGGGGTGCCGGGGGTCGGAGGTTCGAATCCTCTCGCCCCGACCAATTGGTTCATTTACTATTACATCATCATTAACTTCAGGTGCAAACCATTGACAGATATCAATCCATCTTTAAAAATTGCCGTTCTTACGGTATCCGACACACGTACAGAAGAAACAGATAAATCAGGTAAGACCTTGGTTGATCGCTTAACAAAGGCGGGCCATCAGCTTGCTGAAAAAACCATTTTAAAAGATGATAAATATTTATTGCGCGCTAAAGTGGCCAACTGGGTTGCTGATGAAGTGCAAGTTGTTTTAATTACCGGCGGTACGGGCATTACGGGCCGTGATGTGACACCGGATGCGATTAGCCCGTTATTCGATAAAGAGATCCCTGGTTTTGGTGAACTCTTCCGTATGTTGTCCTACGATGAAATAAAAACATCAACCATTCAATCACGCGCGATTGCGGGTCTATCGAATTCAACATTGATTTTCTGTTTACCGGGTTCAACCGGTGCTTGTATGACCGCATGGGATAAAATTTTAAAAGATCAACTTGATGTGGGTCATGGGCCGTGTAATTTTGTTGAGATCATGCCCCGTATAAAAGAAATTTAAGAAATTTAAGAAATTTAAGAAATTTAAGA
>Ga0316205_10000917_pt1 | contig 42821 bp, 60 predicted proteins | sample 3monthpyrite_MG_FD_204941 | JGI IMG/M metagenome (GOLD analysis project Ga0316205, IMG submission 204941) | Microbial mat bacterial communities from mineral coupon in-situ incubated in ocean water Damariscotta River, Maine, United States -... | ecosystem: Environmental > Aquatic > Marine >...
CTTTGCGCAGCTAAGCCCTCCAATACAGCCCGCCCGCCATCTTTGATATTGCCACCCGAAGCTAAAGTCCCTAGAGTCCTAGCCACAGTCTGAGTAGTAAAGTCATAAGCATCCTTGGTAGCATTTACTATAGGTGGCGCGAACTGGAACCCATCATCTTGCAGGGTTATAGGACTACGTAATTGTAGATCACCACGAGTATGTATAGCAGTTTGGAATAGAGTTGAAGGGAACCCGTAGAGTAAAAACTGGGCAGCACTCCTGCTCTGGTCATCATCATTGCCATAGGCATTATAGACTGTCTGTCTTATATCCTGATGAGAGTTAGGATCACCTACATACTCTCCGATTATCTCATTCATTGCGTCATAACCGGGAAGCGACTCTATGCCAAACATAGATGCTTGACCACCCAGAAGTAATCCTAAAGCCTTCTTATCTCCACGCTCCACATATCTTGCCATGTTTTGAGCCATGGTTAACATGAATGTCTGATACAATCCTACAGTAGCACCCATCGCTCCTTGGAACATAGCAGGTCTTTGTCTAGCATTATAGTTACCCATAGTGCGTAGTGTGAAAGCATTAGCTAGTGATTCTATTACAGCCTCTGCATCATTAGGATGTTTAGCTTTAGCCATACGATAGCCTGTAGCATAAGCAATTTCACGTACCATAGTCTCAGCTTGGTCAGATGGTTTAACCAAAGCCTTGAAAGTCTTAGAAGCTATAGAGGTATTATCCTTACGCTCTAGGTCAGCTAAGACTCCAGGAGTAGTATGTAAACTCTCCATTAACTCTGTTACCTCAGCAGTAGCACGCCCTGTATATCCCAGCTCCTTAGCTCTAGCCATAAGAGCTACATCATCAGGATGCTTAGAAGTAGCCAGCTTCATTCCATCCATCATATGCTTAAGAGGGAAGGCTAAGCCTGTCTGACTAGTAAGTTCTGCCCCAACTATTACAGGGAGAGACAGCATAGTTACAGCAGCATGACTAATCTCAAAGACTCGAAGGTTAAGAGCTACCAAAGCAGCAGAGGCTTTAGCTACAAAGTTCTGAGCATCTTGTTCTCTGATACCTTTACCCTTCCTTATCATGTATTCACTAAAGTCTTTAAATGGTACAGGTATACCTTCAGCCTCTAGCCTAGCCATAGTAGCTATGAAGTCTTGCTCTGATTCTTTAGCCTTATTAAGTAGTCCAAAGGTTTTACGAGTTACAGAGATAGCATTATTTAATCCAATAGTATAGGCATTATTTAATTGAGCCAGAGCTGTACCTTCCTCTAACTTGGATACATTAAGTAATGTCTTATATGCTAGAGATGCAGCACTAGAGGAGGCTGAAGCTTTAGATCCTGCGGAGTCAAAGCGTCTTTCGTGACCTATAGCTGTCTCTAGGGAATCAAATAGATCAGAGTTTGTAAGCTTAAATGTTGATCTAAAGTTCTTCCAAGTCTCCTGCTCCAGTACTTCCATAATAGAGTCAAGTCCTCTAGCATCAGCAGGAATCTCAGTAGAAGCAGAGCCACTCTTCGCCCTAGAGACATTAGCCCTAGATAATTGTTCAGTCTGTGCATAGCCATGTACCCGATTCCACTGGTCTAAGTGGTCTTTATTAGTTATAACTTTAATGCCTGCATCCTGATTCCTGCCTGTAAAGCTAGCTACTTCCTCAGCTAAGTGGTCAGCATCTCTACCTATAATCCTCTTTACATCTGCTGGATTCTTGGTATTGATTACATAAGCTATAAGGCTGTTATCAGTCTGTTGGTCAGGCAACCATATACCACGACCCTTGATAGGATCTTTACCTTGGAGTCTACGCTGAGTATTAAGATCAGCTAAGAACTCTGCCTGCAATCCACCTCTACCATCAGTACCTAGCCAGACATCAAAGAAGTCTACAGCTTCCCTAGGTAAATCTATAACATCACTAGTACCTGGGTAGGTTAAGAAGCCATCTTTAGTTTTAATATTGACAGCGCCATCTAGCCCACGTACAAGAGCTAGCTCACTAGCAGCCTCAGAAGGAATAGCTTCTAGTGCATTACGCATCTGATAGAACTGAGTACGGGCTATTGGATTATCAGCTATAGATTTAAGCACAGGCTTGATCTGCTCACGTACAGCAGCAGTCCTATTACTTACTAGCCTATTAAGCTTCTGAGATAATGATACTACTATTTGTCCCGCAAGTCCTGTCTCTCTGAGTGCCTGATCAGAAGATACTAAAGTACCCTTAGTGATTGCACCATGCCTAGCTGTGAGTTCTGGGAGGGTAGCTACTAATTTAGCTGTCTCACCTGATAGAGTTGTATCATCAAAGAACTCTTTAAGATGGTTAGTAGCATAGGCTCCCATAGTCTCTTCTTGCATAACCCTATTAGCATCCTTTAACTGATCTAAGTCGAGTAGAGAAGTTTGAGCCATCTCCTCCCTTCTAGCATAAGTCAAAGAGTTACCTTGGATATCAATCATAGTAGGCTTTAAGTATGAGTCAATAGCTTTAGCTTCTGTATAGACTTGGTAATCTGCATCCTTAACTCTCTTGAAGCCATTCTCTATAGTAGCAGATACAGTCTCAAGGGGTACATTATTAGCTTTAGCTGCTTGCTCAGGACTGAAGCCTGCTTTAATCTGTTTCTGAATCTCAGCAATCTTAAGCCCCGCTAGAGTAGCCTCAGCATCCTTAAGTACTATACCGTCCAACTTAATAGGCACAGGAGTTATACCTTCTGCCAAGGATCTGTTAGCTGAAATAGCGGCTTGAAGTCGGGGTACATCCCCAGCTTTAATTGTATACTCAGTAGGTAAGTCTTTACCCAGACTCTTTAATTTATCAAAGGCTAATAGTGAATCAAGGAACTCAGCCTCTTGGTTATAGATAGAAGCATTAAGCGGATCATACTTAACTTCACCTGTAGTAGAATATCCCCTAGAAGGTTTCCACTTATCCTTAGTATCAGCTACACCTTGAATAACTTTAGCCTGCATTGAATCAATGATCTTAGGAGTACCAAAGATATTAGTGATCACAGCTTTAAGACTATGCTCACCTTGAAGCTCTTTAAACTCCCTTGGATGTACAGCACGATCTCTGAATCTAGCATTAGAGCCTTGAGCAAAGCCTTCAGCTACAGCTTCAGACCCCTCTAGTTGTCTACGAAACTTAGGAGACCAGAAGGTGCCATCAGCAAACTTAATCTGCACAGGTTTCTCAGTCTTATCTATAAGCTTGAGTAGTGCCCCCAGCTCTTCTGAGTTCTTGCCTAAGGAGTTCTTACTAGTCAGTATAACTGAGGCTATACCATCTTCTATAGTAACATCCAATAGATCTTCAGCAGCTTCTTTGCCTGAGCCATAGAAAGTTCTAAGCTCTCTAGCTAAGCTCTCTCCAGTTTCAGAGAATAGCTCCTTATTATCTTTAGATATTTTAGGTACATGAGATACTATGAGGGAAGATTCCTCAGTAAAGGTATCTAACTTCTTATAGCCATTAAGTGCATTAGGGTCAGACTTAAGTATCTGCAATACAGACTCTAAAGGATTAGCTTCAAAGGTTTCTCTAGTAGAATTTATAAGGTCAGTAGTAGTACGCTCTGACAGTAACTCGAAAGTATCCTTAAGCTCCTTAGAAGAAGTCTTTAAAATAGAATCCAGCATTAAGTCTTTAGTAGCTACAATGTTTTCTTGTATTCTATTAGATGTAGCAGGAACTATGCCAGGAATTTTTAAGGCTTCCTCTTGCACCTCTAAGAGATTCTTATATGTAGCAAGCTTCTGGCCAGGAGTGTCACCCGCAGCTATGAAAGCTCTAGGATCTGTAGGGAGTACCTGAGCATTGATAGCCATCTCAGTCTCTTTAACTCCTAGGATCAATTCCCTTCTGCGGACTAAGTAGTTAAGTGGGGATAGTACTCCACCTAGAGCTACACCTAATGCTACATCAGAGGCATCATAATCTTCCATATAGGAATGGCCATTATATAGGCCTAAGATAGCAGCCTCATAGACTATGCCTTCAACTACACCCTCACCCAGAGATGCTAATCTAGTAGAACTAATAGCCTGACGATAGGCTTCAGTATGCCCCTTATCTGCCTTGATAGCATCTTGTGCAGCCTTCTTAGAATTAGTAATCTTCTGATCTAGCTTGTGCAGAGGTTTCCCGAAGATTCCAGCCTTACCAGTCCTAGCATATCTAATAGCTTTAGCTGCTATAGTTCCGGGCACGAATAAGCCACCTACGAATGAGGTAAGCTCAACTCCATCTCTGTGCTGCTGATAGAACTCAGCTGCTCCATCTGCACCAAAGGACTCTAAGACATCACTAGTCTCATACTCATTGTCCTCAGGTAAGAAGCTATTAGCTAGAGATACCCCTATATCAGCAAGCACAGCAATAGGAGCCTGATAGAGATCATCAAACTCAAAGTCTGCCTGCTCTGCCTCAAAGGCATAAGATTGTGATAAATCTATCTTAGCTGCCATTCTTAGAATCTCCCCATTAACATTTCAGGTATAGATAGAGACAGAGACTTCTTAAGATAGTCAGGAGTTATTGCTATACCAGTTCCTGCATACCTCTTATTAAACTCTGGAATAAACTCAGGGAGTATCGTAAGTATCTTATCCAGTACTGGGTTAGCAAACTCTCTAGCTGCTAGCTTACGCCCTATACTATCTGATTGATCAAATATACCAGCCTCAGAGGTCTGTCTTGCTGTAGCAGCTAGAGAAGTCGCAGCCTCTTTAATAGCCTTTACAACATTAGTCTGATCAGACTTCTTAGCTAGTTCTGCTACAAGCCTTAAGTCTCTATCCTCAGACTCAGTCAGCTTGTCTAGTAGTACTGAGCCTGCACGTTTCTGACCTAATTGAGTAAATCCAATCTCCATATTAGCTCTGGTTTCAGCAGCTAAAGCATTATCTCTAGCAGCATTAGATGGATAAGCCTCCTTACTGACAGCCTTTAAAGCTTGACGTTCAGAGTTAATAGCAATACTGTTAAAGCTATCCTCTAAGTCGGACTTCTCTGTTGAGTCTAAATTATCTGCATTACGTAATAATACACTTCCAGCTTCGGGTAACCCATCAGCAAAGTACATAGATGCACTCTTATCAATATTAGCAGCCTTATCCCTGCCTAGCTGTATTAGTGCTTTATCTCTAGGAGCCTTACTCTTAGGATTAACTTTCTCTCCAAGCTTAGCAAGCTCATTAGCTTCATTTGATCCAAGTCCCTGAGATATTCCAGCTTCTTGTATACTAAGCTGCTTTCTCAGTTCTAACTCATTAGCTACACGCCTGCGTTCAAGTTCTATTTTCTGCTTCTCTAACTCAGTATAAGCAGCGGCATTCTTGACCTTAAATTCCCTATCAAACTTCTTATCGAAGGCTGCTCTAGCTGCTGCTATCTTCTTAGTTTGAGCTTCATCATCCACATTTAAAGCAGTAGCATAACCTTGAGCCTCTTCAGCAACACGTAAAGAATGCGGAGTAGCCTCTACCCTAGCTGACTCTTTCTGAGCTTCTAACTTAGCTGCATAGTCTACATTATAGAGTTGGTATTCATTATAATTAGTAGTAGCGTCATTAGTAGATTTTGAAGGCTTAAAGGTAGGCAAAGGTTCAGGCGCAACTATACCCTCATCACCAAAAGGTTGAGCTAAGGCTTCTTGATCCTCAGGGGACACATAGACATCTCCCTCGCCTAGAGTTCCTGGCTGATCTGTAAAGTTAGTCTGCTGTCCATCATAGCGATTCTGTCCCACATCTTGAGCTATACGGGATCTAACAGATTCATAGTCCTCTGGTATATCTTCAGTAGCTACAGGTATACGTAACCTAATAGCATCCTCTAGCTGGTCAGGAGCTTCCAGCAATCTAAGTAATTGAGCCTCATAAAGCTCAGGAGTATATTCTTCTCCACCCTGTGATTGCGCTAACTCCCTAGTTCTTAAGGCTGGGGCAGTAAAAGGATCTTCTGATTGGATGCCAAAACCTATAAGTTCTTCAAGGGTAGTCATATTAACCTCCGCCTAGTAATCTATTTATTTCTGCCTTCGCCTCTCTATCAGCAAAGTATCTGGCTGATACAGATGGATTGAGGCCACCGCCTCTGTTTGAGAGGTATTGACGATACTGATTCTGGTAAATGCCTCCAGGTATCATAGCATCTAGAGCAGCTACAGATACAGACCTCTCTGCTGCACTCTGTTGATTTCCTCTATTTACTCCGGAAGCTCCACCACCTGAGCCAGAACCACCACCTCCGTTAGCATCTCTGTTAGTAGTAACTGTACCAGTGTTCCTAGTAAGCTGATCTATAATGTCAGTAACAACACTAGAAGTATCTGTCTTTTCAAAACTACCTTTACCTACATTAAGGGTCTCAAGTAGTAGTTGCTCTAGCTCATTACCACCTTGAGTCGCAGTCTGTAACTGGGAATCTACTGCTCTCTGCTGAGTAGCAAAGTCTATAATAGCTTTACGCAGCTCTCTAGATTGTGCTTCACCTGTACGAGTAGCTGCATCCTGAGATAATAGGGCTGTAAGAGCATTACTACTAGCTCCTCCTGCTTCTGCTGCACCTGTAAACTGGGGAATGATATTCTCTATCAGGTTCCTTGTAAGTCCCTGAACATCCCCCTGAGCTTGAGTACGTGCAGCTTCCTCAGAGAACTGGCCTCTACTAGCTTGCAAGTCTTTTACTTGCTGATCTCTAGCACCCTGCCTTAGCTGGAAGGAATCTGAGCCACCACCCCGTATAGTAGATAGTAAAGCATTATAGGCTGATCTAGATGCAGGATCAAGTCTGTCTGTAGTAACTGAACCCTCAGTACGTCTAGTATTAGTACCAGTAGTACGTGCAGAGGTATCAGTGTTAACTGTTTGAGTATAGGAACCATCGTCCCCTAGGAGTGTAAGAGCCATTATTCATTCCTCAATTTAGCGGCCTGTAGAAAAGCCTTAAGTAGTGGATTAGCAGAGTTAGCGGCAAGTAATACTTTGGCTGCATTAGCTTCATACCCTGTAGTAAATCTGCTTACTGGATTATTCTGAGCTATAGCTTCCTCTAGAGCAGACTTCTTTATCGCATACTCCTGCTCTTTCTTTTCTTTAGCTTCTCTTTGAGCCATAGCATTAAATCTATTAAATATATCCTCTTGCTCGCCCCTAGGTATAACAGAAGCTGCTAACTCTCTGACAAGCTTATCATGTGGACTGCTACCTGTTGGCATGTTTATACCCCTCTAACTCTAGATATGTAAGATTGAATTTACCTTTGAGTACAATATTAAACCATTTTGCAACGGATGTCAAATAGAAATCCTCTTCTGGAGTAGTTATGGTAGCAGAGTCTACATCTAAAGAGAAGTCTATAGTCCTACCATCCATACTCAGTTCTGCTGTAGCTATGCAATCAGGATAATCCTTAAAACCTATTATAGCCTTATTAAGCATTGTTACTCCAGACTTACTTAGCTGGAATTTACCTATAGCTAAGAATGAATCTGTAGGATCATTGGTCATAAGCTTAACTGTACCGTCAGGTAAGAAAGCTCCTATACCTTTCCAGTCTGTACCATGAGCATCTGCCCCTAATACATAGTCTGCTTCAGGCTTATGTGCAGATTGATTAATAGGACTAAGAGAGAAGAAAGCTTTAAAGTCTAGCTCTGCTTGTCCCCACTTTCCTAAGTAAGAGTCAAAGACAAATGCCTGTTTAAACTCTGGATATAGGGACTCTGTCCAAGAGACCGGATCAAAGAAGGCATCAGCAGTACTTATAGCTAAAGCAGATCCTGTACCTACAGCCTGAGTATCCGTATTATTGCTTCTAGCTCTATGAGTATTAAGTCTAGGTAACTCATCCTGTAAGGATATAACTAGATAGCGGTTAGATATAAAGGATAGCTTAACAGGTAGCTGGAATCTAGTGATCCAATTGGTTAACTCCTTAGCCGCAAACTTACCTTCGGATGCTTCATTATCCATAGCTATTAAACCATTACTAGACCAGTGGAATGTAATATCTCCAGTATTAGCAATATGTCTTGGGTCTACACAGCCATAGCTAGAGGCTTCTTTATACTTGAATACGAATTGGCCTCCTACATATGTAGACTTAATTACGTTACCTGTAGCATAGATAAAAAAGCCGTCTGCTGTAGGCATAGCTTTAACTATCTGACCTCTCAAAGAATCTACTACTAAGACATTAGCTTGAGTCTCAATAGCAGGAAGGAAGTCTACTACATTAGCATTAGAACTTATATACACAGAATTAAGGTAATCCCAAGCCATAAGTCTACCACGGGCTGCACATATACCTTCTACATTAGCTAGCTTGATAGTACCACTACTGCTTGCAGTAATAGTATTAACTTCAGTTCCGTCATTAGCTATAGCTAGTGATGGGTCTACTGCATCTATAGAAGTTACAGAGACTGTTATATCTCCATTGAAGTCCGAGTAAGCAGACTGAGTAGAGCCTCCAGTAGATAGAGGATCCATTACTAGTACTTGTGCCTTAACCAAATCCATCATGGCATCTGAGGTTGAGCCATAAGGTATAGTATCCTCATAACTAGTATTAAGAGCAAAGTGACTAAGCCCTGGATACTTATACCCTGTAAAGGTTAGAGTATTAGCATTCTCCAAAGAGTTGTAAGTAGGAGTATTATAGTCATAGAACATCCCGCCATTGCCAAAGTTAGCTTCATATATAGATAGCATAGGAGTAGACATAAGTATTGGATCATATAGATCCGTCTTAGCTATATCCAGCCTTCCAGAGCCTGAATCTGTAGCGGTATAAGTAGAAGAGGCAGCATTGATTAGTCCCTCTAATGCCGTTATTACATCCTCCTTAGTATCCCCTAGCAAGGTAGTATAGCTTACATCAAAATCGTAAGTAGCTAGTCTGATAGAATTGCCTGTAGCAGGATCTGTATATAGCCTAAGTCTGGAATCATAGCTAATTACGGGATCAGTAGGAATATTACTTCTTGTACCGCTATTCTCCTCAAAGATCCCTCCAGTATCAGAAATTTTAGTATAAGCATCAACTCCATCTACATAAGGAAAGTAAATGTTCATTATGGTTCTATCTTTATAACTAGCACTATCTATATACTCATATAGTATGCTAGAAGGTAATGTATTTAAAAAGGCATTCCAGGCTGCTTGCTCTACATCAACCGTATCAGTCCCTACTGTATGGGAGTAAGTAACTCCATCATAGATAAATTCCCAGTAGCCAGCTTGATAGAATTCTATATACTGCTCTATATAACTATAAGTGGTATCCCCAACCCCTGTAGCTGTGCCCTCTCTTGGAACATTACCTAGAACGGTACTTAAAGTTAGATGGCTAGCATCTGTACCATTATGCGTAAGTGTAGGGTCTACATTAGCAATAAGCGTATATATCTCAGGAGTAATATTAACAGTCTCTGTGCCTGCTACAACTGAGGAGCCAAAGCCTGCATCCAATGCTATAACCCTAGCAAGACGAGTACCTATATTATATATATCTTCATGGAAGGTACTAGTGGCTCTATACTTAGCCCCGAAAATTGTCACCTCATGGTACGTACTATTCCCTAGTTCTCTATTAAGGTCTATAGTATACTTATAGATTTCAGCAGTAGAGATAATAAAGGTAGGAGATAACTTATTTATAATTACAGTTCCACGGACATCCCCTGTTACCTCTGCAATATAGTCCATACCCTTCTGATATAGATATAAGGAGTTTTTAATAATAGCATAAGTCCATAATCTCCAAGGAGATGGAGAGTCATAAGGACTGAAGAATATCTTAGTCCACTCGCAGCCAGAGTCATTTACAAAGTCTACTGTAATAGTAGCTGTAATCTCTGTAACTGTAGGAGCACCATCAGCCTCTAGGGATTTTATATAGCAACCATCCTCAGCTAGAGCTAAGAAGAATATATTACCCCCGATAGTTCTATAAGTAAGTACCTCCTGTAGGTTAACAAAGCCCGGATCAGTTGTACCTATTTTAGACCCTTCCCCAAAGAAAGACTGCATACCTCCATTAGTAGGCATAACATTCTTACCATCGTAAGGGAAGACTCTAGGTACGCCTCTATTATCTGACTGGAATACATTAGGCATATCCTCAGGATCAGTTATAATTAAGCCCTGCTCTAGTTCTGCATTTACAGTAGTATTAGCCATTATTGCCCCAGCTCTAAGAAGTTAGTTAATGTTAGTGCATCCCACTTAGTTATCCTAGTTATTACTAGATTAGCAGCAGTGCCTGTTAGGCATATAGCACTTAAGTATTGCTCTTCTGAGAATATAGTATACTCAGTTTCTGGTGCTAGTATCATAAGATCATCATAATCTATGTCATTACCTACAGCTGTAATAGGAGTAGCTCCTAGCTTTAAAGCTATATGCTCACTAGACATATTATAAGCTACAATTATACCTTTGGTTGCTGTAGGAAAGATATCTGCTGCTGCACCCATAGCTGCGTTAGTAACCGTAAGTATCCTAGTCATCTCTGGCTTAATTACATCCAGAGGAATCGGTACTCCATTAGCAGAAGCTAAGGCATATACCGTTTTAAAGTCTGATGCAGCCATTACTTATCTTTCCTATGAGGCGGAGTTAAAGCTCTCTCACCAAACCACCAAGTAACCGCTGTAGTGAATGAGAATACAATACTATATATTACATATCTCACTATATCAGTACGGTCTGTTATGCTCAGGTACTTATTAAGGTCATTAGAGCTAACTAAGGAATAGAATATATAAGTAGTCATAAGACCTAAACCTACTGTGAGGAATGGTCTAAAGAGTTTAAGTATAGCTATAACCCACTTATAGGTTGCCCCGATTTTGGACTCAGCCTGAATAGAAGTATCTAAAGCATTCCATGATCCTTGCTGCTGTATTATAGCGGATTCCTGCTCATGCTCCATAGCATCCTTATCCATCTGAAGCTTAAAGAGATTATCTTCTCTCTCCCACTTTAATAGCTCAAACTGCCTATCGGCCTCTAGCTTCTTAGCTTCTTCTTTAGCCTTAAACCAATTAGTAGCAAAAGCAAAGATGCCACCTAAGAGTCCACCTGAACCTGCACTTAATAACCCTGCTAAGATCTCCATAATTCCCTCGCTAGTGACCCAGAGTACCATCGCCTATTAGGTCTTATATCTGTATGAATGAATGTCTGGTAGTAACCAAACGTAGTAAATCCTGCCGCCCTTAGAGTATCTAATAGCTCGTGCTTATTATGGCCTCTTAGAGATATATCAAATGCTATCTTCTTATGTTGAGACGATGGAGTACCACCGACCTTTAAGTTGTGAAAGTAACATCTATGAGCACTATTAATAGTGAAAGGTCTATTAGCCGCTGCTCTTGCCCTCTGTAGCTGATCCAAAGACGTAGGATCATGCCAATACTCTCCACAGTGGGGGCAAGAGAGTTCTTTAAGTGAGAAGTTAGGCCATCTCCAGGCTCCTTGGTACTCACTATAGTGAGAATAGAGCATTAGTGTGAGCCATTAAGTAGATGCTTAAAGTAAGTCCATAAAGCTAAACCTATACCTGTAATTGCTGTGATCGCAGCCCAGCCATAGACATGCCCTTTAACATTCTCCATACGCACCTTAGCCCTAGCTTTATCTTTCATTTGCTGCTCTACAAACTCATGCTGTATCCTATGGCTCTCTGGATCCATCCAAGATTTCTCCTGCAAAGTCTTAGTTAGTACCTCTTGTAGCTCTTCTTTTGATATACCTTCAGGCATTACTTGCTCCTATGATTGCTATTGTTGGGATACTTGCTCCTAATTGCCAATATATAACATCCATTATAGATGCTACTCCAATCTTAAAAACCTTTTGGGCTATCTCTACAATAACTCCTACTAGCAATGTCCACAGGAGAGCAGCCAAGAGAGTAAACCCATTACCATAGCTAATACTAAAAGTAATAAGGCCACCAATAAGGTGCAGGGATTTATCATATGGGAAAGCTTTGTGTATAGCTTCATCTAATCTGTACCTCAGTGCAAATAGCATAACTTGTAATGCTTCCATTGTTATTATCCTTAGTAGGTAGTTAATACTCGATCTTCTAAAGTAAAGTACTCAGAGCCATCTCCGTATAGGCAGAGAGTTCCGTTTGATGTAGTAATAGTAGCTGTAGCGGAACCATCTATGGTCACAGGAGTAGGAGCTGTTCCAACTATAGTAGCCAAGTCTGAGGCAAGTGTTCCAGTTCCTGTTATAGTCCTAGTAGCTGTACCTGCTATTAATGCTACCTCAGATACTAAAGCACCAGTGCCTGTAATATTAGCAGTACCTGAGCCTACTATGGTAGCTAGCTCTGAGCTTAAAGCCCCAGTACCATTAACTGTTCTTACTCCAGTACCAGAGATAGTAGCAACCTCTGAAGCTAATGCACCAGTACCATTAGTATCTCCAGTTATACCTGAAGCATTAAAGTGGTCAGTGATCTGAGTACTAGTTAGAGCAGAGTCATAGATAGCACACTCGTCTAAGCCTCCCGCCAGTCTAAATCCTGTATTCGTACCGTCATAGTCGCCTAAAGTAACAATAGCATTATCATTATCTATGGCTCCGGTAGTAGGAGTTGTACCATCTACTACGCCATCTATATATATCTTAAGATTAGAGCCATCATAAGTACCAACTATATGATGTGGATTACCATCAGCTATGTTAGTACTAGCATAAGCAACTATTGGAGTATTACCTATAAATAGAGTAACGTATGGATAGCCTGTAGTTATCTGTCCAGCATATAACCCATAGCATCTATTAACCCCATCATCCTTCTGTATTGCACAGTGGTACTTAGTATCATCAGATACCTGAACTATGGCCTCAAGGCTTAAGTCTCCAGTAATCTGGAACACAGAATCATTACTAACAGTTATACGGTCATCAACACCGTCTAAGTCAATACTAGGATCAGGATCATCTACTAATAGGCTAGCTGAGCCTAAGGTTACACCATTAGCATAAGTACCATCATTACCATTAATCTCTTCTACGGCATTAGTACCAGAGGTTTCTCCTAGTCTCCAATAAGCTACAGGATTATCTGATAGTACTTCTGCTGCATATCCTGTAAAACATTTACCAGAGATAGTAGCTACTTCAGAGGCTAAAGCCCCTGTACCTACAGAGGTTCTTACTGCTGTACCAGCAATGGTAGCTACTTCAGAATTGAGTGCTCCTGTGCCAGTTATTCCAGCAGAGGCAGTACCAGCAATTAAGGCTACCTCAGAGTCAAGTGCTCCTGTCCCTATAATTGCTCTCTCTGCTGCACCTGAGATACTAGCCAGTTCAGCAGTTAAGGCTCCAGTACCAGTAATACCTAAAGAACCTTCGCCAGTTATAGTAGCAACTTCTGAAACTAAAGCCCCAGAGCCTACAACCTCACGCTCAGCTGTACCAGCCATTATAGCTACAGAAGCAGCTAAAGCTCCAGAAGCATTAGCAGTTCTAGTACCAGTACCTGAGACAGTTCCTACCTCTGATGCTAATGCACCTGAGCCTGTAACCCCAGAAGCAGTAGGAGTAATAAAATGGAATACTTCTTTCTCTAATAGTTGATGTGGATTCTCCCTTAAGCTAGCACAAGCATCAGAGCTTAGAGCTACTGAGTATAGCTCAAAGGTATCCATATGGCCAGCAAAGTAGTTAGCACTAGAATAGCGTCTACCTATCTGTAAACTCTGAGAGGCACTAACAATATTACCAGTACAGGAGACTTTAGTTCCTGCTACTCCATCAACTATAATCCATATATCAGAGCCATCATAGATAGCCTCTACCCAATGAAAATCCCCATCATTTATAGTAGTAGTATGAGTACACTGCTTGACTGACCCAGAAGTATATACATCAAAGTATAATTGGTTATCGCTATATCTATAAAGACAGTACCCAGTACTAGTTTCCCAAGGCTGACCTTTACTACAAAAGTCCATAATATCAGTACCAAAGCCCTCTAAGGAAACTCTAGTTCTGATAGACATAGTATCTGAGGTAATATCTACATAAGAATTATTACCACAATCTATATAGTCATTCGATTGGTCAAAGTGTAGTACTAGTCCTGGATCTACTAAGACATCCCAAGTAGCAGCCCCATTAAGAACACCAGTAGCTACATGACCTGTAAGGTCTGGAACCTCAGGAGCGAATACATTATACAGGTGCTTTAATAGAAGCCCTTCTGCATATGGATTAGCATGGTCTAAGCCAACTAGGGTGTTCGGTCTCTGAGTCCTTACCTTTCTAAGTAGATTATGTGCCATGAGACTTAAGCGCTTCTAACTTCTTCGATAACCGCACCAACAGTGACAGTAGCAGCACCATTATTAACCATATATATCTTCTGTGCCTGAGGAGTACTAGGCAAAGGAAAAGTCTTAATAGCAGGATCAGTAACATTACAATCTAATGAACCTAAATGCCTAGCATGAGTACTATCAGCAGAATCAAACTCATCCGCAGAAGCAGCACCATCTGGGTCACCAGAAGATAATAACGTATATACATCTATAATATCACCAGCAACAGGAGTACCTGCCATATCAGCCTTAACTGTTATGGAAGCATCTATGCAAGTAGCATCAAGTGTTACTAAATCTGATGTAGCATTTGAGCCAGTAGTAATAGCCTTAGTATTAGCAGACGCATGTACTACCTTAGTCTCTACTCTTGTTATAGCCATTATGTAGCCCTCGCTCTTGTTACTTCTCCGTCTCGGATTTCTCCGGATAGCCCAAGTTCTGCCGCTCTAGTAGCTGTAATCTTACGTAAATCCTTAATAGCTGAATAGGTAATACTACCAGCACCAAAGATCTCAGAAAACTTAGACATAACTAGATCATTATTTTTAAAAACCACTACTCGCTCAAAGTTTAGAATCCGATCTATCTCACTCAGGTTATCACCTCCCGCAGTTACTATAGCAGCCCACTCAGTAGGATCAAACACATTATAGATAGCACTAGTAGCTAAGGTTTCGTGCTTACCTACTTTAGTTAAAGCGTTAAGTTCAGCAGCAACCTGAGCATCTGTCATAGGATCATACAGAGTAGGGTTACTAGCAAGCTCATCTCTAATAGTCTTAATTCTTCCCATGAGATACCTCTTACTGTGCAGTCACGCCAGTAGGCGCACCAGGAATTGTTGGCAAGATCGTAGTCTTACCTAAGATAAGATCAGGAGTAGAGTATACGGACTTATTACCATTAGCATGTATTACCTTAACAGCAATCTTAATAGTACCGTCAGGCATAGCAGGTAAAGCTGTTAAGTCCTGTTGAGTGATACCTATACCACCTAAAGTACTTGCTTCAGTATAATCCTCTACTGGTACAGGGGAGCCAGCTACAGTACAGTTAGCAGTACAAGCCCAGGATATCTCATAACCAGAGATATCAGCTGGATCAAGAGGCTCTCCCCCTACATATGTATCTGGAGCTACCCATGATACAAAGTTAGTTACTAATGGAGTGCCATCACTCTGAGTCCAAGCAACTTCAGCGCTAACACTAAGACTAGATAAGGCTATAGCTATAAGGACAATTAACCTTTTCATGTAAACCTCCTAGGTTGGGGCAGTATACGTAAGTGAGCTAACAGATACAGTATCACCAGCACCAATAGTAGTACTAGACAGATTAATATCTGATGCGGTAGTAGCTACAGCACACTCTAAGCATTTATCAGCAGAGGAGTTTTCTATAGAAGCCTTAGTAACTACACCACCAGTAGCACTAGTATCATCACTGATAGCAGCAAAAGTCAGCACAGCTCCAGAAACGGTACCAGAGACAGTAGATAAGGCTAAGGTAGCTACCTCTACATCACCAGAGGTTCTAAATACTAAGTTACCCGCTGTACCAGCATCAATTTCGCCTAGTACAGCAGTAGCAATAGCTGTACGTACAGCTAATAGATGAGACACGGTCATGATTATTTCTCCTTATTACGGTTAGATTCTATATACTTCCAGTCTTCTTCTGAAAGCATATGGTGAAAGTCTTCATGGATATTATCCCAGTCATCGAACTTAACATTACCGTTAGGATCTCTTACTAGCATAACTCCTGATGTTTTACCTAGATTTGTAGTCATCTGATTCATAGCTTATACTCCTGTTATTGTAATAGTCCCTGTTCCGGACTCTCTATTTACATAGATTAAATTCTGAGGATCTGCTTCTATAGGAATGTATATAGTTACAGCCCCATTATAGGTAACTCTTACTACATTTATACCATTCTTGATATTACAGTTCTCTAAGGTATAAGTAGAGGTAGCTACATTAATTACATTGACACTCTGATCTTGCTGCCTAGAGTGTGGATTACTGAATCCACCCATTATGCTCTACCTGTATCTACATTAGCTTCGTAAGAATCCATAGCATCTTTGACCAATATTCCTAGCTGGCCATTAGCTACAGCTTGAACTAGATTAGCATTTTCTGTATTACCTATTGAAGTAAGAACTAATGTAGCAGCTAAGTCAGCAACTAAAGAAGGCATTAATTCTATAATCCAATTAGTATCAGTATCAGCAGCCATAGCTGCCGGGTATGAATAATAACCAAAAAGAAGGGTACTAGATAGTACAGAGTTCCTTATATGCAATAAGGAGCCTGATGTATAACAGATATTAGTATCATCAGCAGTCTTTTTGAGTACTATAGATTCAGCACTTAAAGGCTTAATATGTGGGTTATTAGCAGGATCAGCATAAGATACATAAAGTACATGACGAAACCTAGCAGGCAAGGTTATAGACTGCACATAAGCAGTAGCCACTATACCATCAGCTACTTCTAAAGTAACCTCCTGTAAATCTTGCCAATATTTCCCTGACAGGCTAATGAGCCTTACGGCAGCATTAATCTTGCTAGCTTCTAAATCCGCCTTATCTGGGCGGTTAGTTATAGCGGCTACATCAGCCTTAATGTCAGAGAAATCAGTCATGTCTTATACCTTTACCAGCTTACCGGATTCAACAAACTCTGCGAGGCATTCAATCTCAGCCGCATCCTTAGTATGATAACTATTAGCAATAAAGTTAATAGCTGTACCATCCTTCATTGCAGTATTAAAGCAGGAGTCTATAGACTCATAGAAGGTATAACCTTGCCCTTTAAGTTCCTGCATTTCCTTCTCGGCCTTTTCAATAGCCGCCATAGCAGCCTTAGCGCCCTCAGACATTTCGCCCTTAGCAATGTTACCCATCTTAGAGTCATTAGACTCTTTATTACCTAAATTCTTTAGTGCATTAGTAGTCATTGTAGTTCTCCTAAATTAGAACGATTAGTAGAAGACCTTCCCTGGTCAGAGTGATCCTTAAACGGCAGCAGTTAAGCCATTAACAACAGCACAGCCTGATGGATTCATGAACTCTGTAGCGAACTCAGAGAGTAAAGAACCACCCTCAGCATCTACACCAGAGTTAGAGCCATCAGAGGCGCCATTATAGTTCTCAGCCAGTACATCACGACCATCCATATAAGCAAGCTTCATAGAAGGCAGATCACATACAACCATAAGACCATTAGCAGAGCGTGTAAGACCATCCAATAACGGATGTAACTTAAGCTTCATAGAGCCTCGATACATCTTGAAGTCTGTATACATCATACCAAAGCTAGTCTCTTTCTGCTCAATATTGATCTGACCAAACAGATTACCAATAGCAGTAAGAACCTTCATAGCGGTAGAGTCACAGAAAGCCACACGAGTAGTAGCATCACCCAGAGAAGTCTGATTAGCGAATGCACCTTCTACTAGAGTAACCAACTGCTCATAGGTAGTAGTACTGGCAGCTGTACCAACATTAGATGAGGCATGCTCATAGATAGCATCAATCAATCCCTGCGTAGCATGGATAGGAGGACTACCAGCAGGAGCCTCTGCTTGACCAAACAGAATCTGAGACTCTAAGTCAATAGAGTGCAGCTGCATACAATCAGAGCGATTCTCTGCTACATTGCTATAGCCTGCTTCAGCATAGGATGCCTTAGCTGTACCAGACAGTGCCCAAGCATTACGTACAATAGACGTATAGTTAGGAACATGTACAGGAGTAATACTACGAGCAGCAGGACGGTTAGCAGCCTCACTAGAGACATTACCTACAGCAAAGAGGATAGCATTATCTAAGATAGCACCAGCAGCTACACGACCAAAGCTACGAGAGATAGTCAACTGAGTAGCACTATCTACAGATACTACACGTATATTCTCACGAGTGGCAGGAACCTGTAGAACCATACCAGCAACCATACCCGTAGTATCATCACAAACCAATGTAGTATCACCAGCAACCAGGTCAGTACCATCATCTACTGTTACAGAGCCAAAGGTCATAGTTTTAGTGAAGTACCCATGGGTACTTGATTTAGCCTTGCTCTTGCCAGCTTCACCAGTCAAGGCAAAGATAGGAGCAGAACCATTAGGCCACTTCTTCAGAATAGTCTGAGCAAAGCTCTTCATATTCAGTTCTGTGGGGTTATAAGAGGTATAGAAATACCCATTAGCATTAAAAGACATTATAGATCTCCTTCAGTATAAAGTTATTTGCCCTGCTCGAAATCATCCCAATTCATAGCATCTTGCTCGCGCTGTTGTGCTGGAGTTGGAGCAGCAGGATTCATAGTAGCGTTAAGTTGTGCCATAGCTTGTCTAGTCATATTAGCTACTTGATCCGGAGTTGCCATAGGATACTTAGCTTTAATACTACTAGACAGATTACCAACAACCATATCAACTACAGGATCACCCGCACCGGGGATAGCCGCAGAAGTCTGCTTGCTAGTTATAGCATTATTAATTGTATCAGGGAGAGTGGATGCTTGCACATCAAATTTAGAATCCATGACTCTATTACTTAAAAGGCTGGCATGAGACATAGACTGCGTATAAGCATTCTGTCCTACAACCTGTAATAGTTCAGGTAAAGCTGTTAGATCACCGCCTTGAATCTTAGTTATAAGGTCAGGGGCTACACCAGAGGAGAAATCAATAGAGCTTGCTATTTTAGAAAGAGCTTCAGGCTTAAGCAAGCCCTCTACATCTATGGCTTTAGGCGCATCGCCCTCAGCAGTTGAACCATTATCCACCAAAAATTGCATCGCGTCAAGAGAATTTATTTCTGGTGGCACATTGGATACAGAGGCAGGAGTTGGTGTTTGCATTATAGGTTGACCCTCTGCATTAAACACTGGCTGACCACTAGGATCAAGCATAGGTGCAGGCTCAGGGGCAGCATTAGGATCTGGAGCTGGTGTAGGAGGAGTACCTCCGAATAAACCTTCAATAGACATAGTATGTCTCCTTAAATTAGAATTAAATATAATAAATGATTAAACCAGAGAGTATTAGAGTTCTTAGCTAGTATCACCTCCCAAGGGAGGCATAGTCCCAAAAGAGTCAGCAGGGATGGTATTGTTGTCAGTAGGTGTGCCCCGAATTTCAGGGGACTCTAAGGCAAGGTCGGGCATGGCGGGTAGTGGTTCTCCGCCTGTCGGCTTGCGGCCTATGCTCCTTAGAGGCTTTGCCTCTTGGGGAGCGGCCTGTCCCTCTGGTGCCTGTCGGCCATTTCGAGGTAAGCGATATGGGTCTAAGAATAGGAGTGCTGCGCTGGATATCATTAGGCTCCGGCCTCTGTGCGTATAAGTTTCTCAGCTAGGATAACAGCACCCTGTACTGTAGCTTGCTTGATAGCATTATCTCTGTCAGATGCAGAGCTAGTCTGGATACCAAAGAGTATCTCTTCTGCTAGGGCGTTCTGGATGTATGCTTGCAGGAGATTGCTTTGTAGTAGCTTATCTATCTGCTCTAGTTCTCCTGGAGTGAAGTCATAGCGTTGGCAGTGATTATACTTGGGTGTTGGCATCTTTAGGTACTCCTACTGGTTGCCCTGTTGCTGGGTCTATTTCTGGTGGCCTTGTTTGCTGCTGCTCAGGTGTAAGCTTATATTTCTCTACACCGCTGAAGCCTATAGTGCCCATTAGATGAGCGAATAGTCCAGAGATGTCATACTCTTGTGCTAATCTAGGCACAGATTGTACAGTCTGGAAGGCTAGTGTAGCAGCCTCAGGAGACATAAGCTTAGACTTAGGTGTAAAGCCGTCAGCTACTTTGAACTCCATGATATTCTTACGCAGCTCTTCTGGGTCTATCTGTAAAGGCTTACCAGTAGAGAGAGCTAGTATATCTGTTTTCTCTTGGAACTGTAAGATATTAAACTTGATAGACTGTTTGATAGGAGTGAAGACAGCTGTCTCTTCTCTTAGAGCTATAAGCCTAGAGCGGTTATCTGCTCCAGATTGTACTCCCTCAAATTCTCCTAGAGTCCTATTGCCCTTACGGAATGTACCCTGTGAGGCACTATTGAATCCGTGGACGTATTCTGCCATCTGGATAGTAGTCTGCAAGTCTTGAGAGACTGAGGCTACACCATTAGAGTCAAAGGGGATAGCTCTATAGACAGAATCTATAGATTTCTCACCTGTGCGTAAGCTAGTCTTTAGAGGAATCTTAGCAGCAGGAGTACGAGTGTTAGCATCATTAGGATCAATATAGTCCTTATCATAGATAGCTCTATCTGATAGTGAGCGTCTAGCAGCATTCAAACGGATATTGATTAGCTCAGAAGCTACATCCTGCCAAGGCAGTATACCTTCAGCTACAGAGCGAGTCTGATAGGCAAAGCCATCATCATTGTATTGTCCCATCTTGATAGGCAAGGCATCATTAGGAGTATAGATACGTTCCATTCCTATGATAGTAGTTAGGTTTACTACCCATAACTTCCATATCTCAGGCTCAGCAGGAGTAGGAGATATGACCCTGTACTCATTAGGAATGATGCGTATATAGACCTTAGTGACTAAGTAGGAATTAGAGTAGTCTATATTAGACTTTCTTTTATTGGCGTCTATTCCGTCTGCCCACTCTTCCCAGTTAGAGTCTTTACGGTCTGTGATGAACTCAGATATGATAGGACGCTCAACATAAACAGAGTCCATAGATTGCATCTTAGATGATAGAGCCTCATTAGTATTCATGCCAATATCCTGCTTATTAAGTAGCAGGGTTAGACGCTTAAGCTCTATCTTAGAGTAGATACCATTGTAGCCAATATAGTCACCACGATCAGCTACTTCTGTAGGGTCATAGCGATAATCCCAGAACATATTATAGAGATCAGGACATATAAGCTTATTTAGGTACTCTAATTCGAAGCCTACTTCAGGCGCTTCAGTAGAGACTGTATTAGAGTTTTGGACTGTTAGGATTCTATTAGGCTCCCAAGCAGACTCTAGAGCATTGACATTATACTTAGCTCCATCTACGAAGTGCCTTAGGATATGCTTAGTGTAGCCCGACTTTTCAGCAAAGGAGTCTATTAGAGCCTCCATCTTCTCACCTACAGAGATCATGTCTCCTTCAGCGACTATACCGAATGTAGGATATCCTGTGAGATAGACTTCAGCTAGATAGCCTACTACAGTGTCTACCTGGGAGACGACTAGTGGTGTTTCTATAGGAGTATCTGCATCTTCAGCTGCATCCTTGATAGCTTGATCTACAGCAGACGCATAAGCCTTATCTATAGCTTCAAGCTTATCATTGAAAGACTTAAATTGTTTCTGCTTCTCTACTAGTAGCTTTATATCCTTTACTAGTAGGTCATGCCCATGCCGTGATATAGGAAGTTTTTCAGCCACGTGTAGATCTCCTTAGTCTAGAGTCAATAGGTGTATTATTGGTTTGTACTTTAGCAGAGGATACTGTCTGTCCTGGAGCTAAGGTTAAGTGTACTTTATGTTGCCATTTATTCTTTACAGCTTCTTGCATAGAGCAGCAATCTAGTATGTCGTCTATGTTATTAGTCTTGTCTATCTTAAATTGTATAGCTTGGAATAAGACTTTTGAGCGTACCTTCATACAAGAGATAGTAGATATCTTAGCTAGTAGAGATTTAATCCAAGACCTAATGCGTGATAGCTTGTTAGCTTTGCCTGTAGGTAGCTCTATCACTTCTATAGCCTTGTCTAGATGGTATGCTTTTATGTATTTCTGCATCCAGAAGGCTAATGTGGCTTGATAGGCTACAGCCTCTACAAATATAGCGGAGCATCTATAGTCTATAACATAGGATATAGTCTGCATTATTACTGCTTCCGGATCCATAACTTTAGCTGTAAGAGCAGGTATATCTAGCTTCCAGTCAGGGTATACATTATGTACTACTATAACATTGTCGTCAGAGTTCCTCTTCATACCAGCAGGGTCTATAGTAATAAATGAGCCTATTCTAGACTCATGGTCTATTTCCTCTGGTATAGGTAAGAATCCGTCTGGGAGTAGCCCGCGCTTAGCTCCTCTAGGATCATTCTGTATCTCAGCGAACCAAGTGTCAGCCTCTCCCATCTCAGCGTCATGCTCATACTCATCCATTAGGGACTCTATAGTACGTATAGCAGGCCAAAGAGCAGTCTTATCTGCTAGGATAGCACCAGTTACAAGTGATACCCACTTCTTAGACTTCTGGAATTTGTATAGAATGCACTCCTCAGAGTACATATTGCCTACCCAGAATACAGCACAGCGCACAGGATCACGAAGTTTTATAGCTGTACCTACTACCCAGCGCATAAGCTTTTCTCGCTCTGCTGGTGACTCATCATTAGCTTGAGTCTGTGCATCATCAAAGAGTATGAATTGAGGACGCTTATTCTTTATGTTAAGACCACGTATGGATGTACCTGATCCTATAGCTGCTAGGATTATCTCTCTACCTTGGAATCGACAGGTCTTAATATCCTTAGCATCTTTACCTAGCCCAGACTTCCAAGATCCATATACTTGAGCTACATTGTCTGAGCATAGGATGTCGGATACGTCTGTGAGTATATCTTGGCCACGCTGCTCATTAGCTCCTATTACTAGTAGGAAGTCTATAAGTCCGTATAGGATAGCATAGACAATTAATAGCTTTATGAATGTAGTCTTAGCATGGCCACGAGGTAGCCCTAGAGCGAACCTGAAGAGTTCTCCTATGCGCTCCTCTGTATAGTCTGGATCATTCTGTACCTTGAGCACCCAAAGCTGCTTTATCATATATGCCCAGACTTCCTTGTAAAAGTCAGGCCACTTAGATGAGGTTATATCTGGCATACAGAAGCTAGCCCAGAAGTCTAGATCAGTCCTTAGCAGCTCCTCTGTCTGTTCTAGGGTTAGAGCCATTAGGCATCCTTCTCTTGGGAGGAGCCTTCTTCTCTCTCCAGCTCTTCAATAGTGAGAGTCTTCTTAAGTTGGCTTTCATTAGCTAAGTCCTCTATGCCTGGGATCTCTAGGGCATCTGCTATGTCTTGAGCATCATTTGGACGCTTCTTAGACGTGAGTATATCCATAGTAGCCTTGTATGGCATAGGAGCCATAGTTCTTCCATTGATAGATTCTATCTGATTCTCTGCTGATAGGGATAGCTGGATAGTGGCCTCACCTATATGTGATAGTTGTAAGTTGAGGGTAGTCCCCGGCTCTGCCTGCTGTGCGCCTGCCTTCTGCTCAGCGGCCTTTACAGTAGCTATTTTTTGGAGTGCCCCCGTGACTTCAGCTAGAGAGTCCGAGCTAGGTATAAGCTCCTTGATCTTTGTTAGGAGTGTACGCTCTATGGTTTTAAGTGTGACATCTGTTTGTATGTCATGCTGTACTTGCTTAGCAGTAGCTTCGACTAAGAGGTCTTGTAGAGGCTCTGAGTGATCTATGAGCTGGCGTACTTTGTCCGGAGTGCATCCTAGAGAGAGTGCAATCTTATCTACTGGAATGTCTAGAGAGATCATTGTAGCGATCTTATCTAAAGGTAATTCCGTGGACTGTAATGCCTTAGAGTTCATAGTACCTCAAATTTTTGTGAAATAATTTAGAGCTTCTTTTGATTAAGCGCCTTCGCAGAGGTTAAAAAGGTCTCTACCCCCCACCTTCTCTTGATTTGGCTCTTATATAAATACACATGCTGTGCATTCCTTATGCACTTATATAAATGCTCTTAGAGATTTTATACCTTATGCTCTTAGATCTTATAAATGATCTTAGTTGTGAGCGTAGCGAACTCATTATAGAACTTAGAAATTTTCCTTATAAATCAAGGACTTACAAGCCATTACTGGCTAAGCCTTGACCCTATACTATAGCTTAGAACTCAAAAGCATCAGCTTCAGGAGTCTTGGCTTGCAGATACTCTGCCATTTTATTCGAGTACTGGCTGATAGCGTCTGCATCATCAGTGCCTAGAGTATCAATGAACGTAACAACGTGAGCTGCTACTTTCTCCCGTACACCATCTGGCTGCTGTTCAATAGCTTTTCCGCTCTCTATAAGTCTGATAAGCATAGCCTTAGCATTTTCTGGAACTGTCAACGCTGCCGCATAAGCTTTAAACTTATTAATCCATTCAGCTTTAACAGCCATAAACATGGAGCCGCCAGAGGATTCAAGGAAAGTAGTCCAGTTAGTTGCACAAGGCGAGCTTAGACCGTTATAGACTGGGTTGCCGTCCTCATCCTTAGACCATTGAACCGTACCACGAACAGGCTGTAAGATAGCCGCAGTTAAACCCTTTTGAAGGATAGAATCTTGCTCACTTTCATATACGAACTCAATAACTCCGTTTTGATCCAGCTTGATCTCTTTGGGTTCTGGATAGCCTTCCCCGCAACAATCCAAGCTAGGGATCAAGACATCTTCATATCCTAATACACTACGCTTATTTTTACCGTCACTACCTTTGATAGTGGTAGCTAGTGGCAACCTTGATTCGTGCCAGTCTTTATTAATTGCTGCTGGTGCTGCTTGATTATTAGATTCACTCATAATATATAACTCCAATTAGATTAAAAATAGAACTGGCTGCCTAACTGCTAACCAGTAATACAATATTAGCAAACTAGAGTCGATAAGGCAAGTTTTTAAAGAAAATAAAAATCTACGCTCTAAGCCTTTCTACGCCTCTCTAACAAGAGCAACTTATACCCCTAACAGTACTATATAATTAAAGAGATCTCTATTCTTAGCAATAATGTATAATATAACTTAACATATAGAATTATTTTCAATTATTTCTGGCTATAGTCCTATATTCTGCTATACTCTTAGAGTCAAACAACTAAAGAGGAAACAGCATGAAACCTAATCAATTATATATGCCTAATACTATAGCTAAGTATCGTCGAGAACTTAACACTTACCTGGCACTCTACAACATCAATCGAGCAGATTTAAAAGGCAAGCCTAATCCATTCATCAATAAAGGCTTAGCACTAAATGAATGTAAACGACTTAAAGTTATAATCAAGTCTAAAATCCAAGCATTACATGGCCTGTTACGTCTGGCAGGACTAACAGCATAAATCTATCAAGCGCCAAGGAAGGCGCACAACTTAAAGGCATAACACCATGACTAATCCAACCGACGAAATTACCAGCACCTTGCTAGAAATGGCTGATAGCATTGATAACCTTATCCACAATGAAACTAGTACACCTAGCCTGTTACAGGCTCAGGCAGCTAAAACCAGTGAGGAGGTTCGCAAGCTGGCCGATCTAGTCTCAAAGTATGTATTAGTACAATAATCTATCAAGGCTACAAGGAAGTAGCCAAACCTGCACACATCCACATATTATCCTTATATGACTTTTTGGCTTTTAATATCCAACTATTATACGGAACACCTAATTACCAGCGACTTATAAGGCAGTCTATCTATACTATATATATAAGAGTCTACGGAAAAATCATTATCACGGAAAACCTTTTAATATTTCATTATTTGAATTTTTTAATATTTCCTACGTATCGACGGGGGGTGAACCTGAACCATGCCATATTTTCCGTATCAGCCTAGACTACCCTATACTAGCCTATAGCCTTAGAGAGTAGCCCTAGCAGACCTATGGGTCTGCCTTAGTACTTACAGTTCCTATGCCTATAAAGAATTATAATATAAATTTTGATACCTTAATATAATAGACGTCACGAAGAGCTAACTCTAAGATCATAAACCCTATCTAAGATCAAGACCTAACCCTAACCCATTCTTGTACTCTCTCTAAGATTGTCACCATTCCATAGTCCACCCGCCCCTAAAACGTGATAAATAAAAAAATATTTAAATTTGACAAAAAATGAAAAATAATGGTAAAATGGTTTTCAAGTGGGAATTTGCCCACGCTATTTAGCCTTAGAGGGCTATAGGACTATAAACAATGACTAGATGCAGAGTTATAAGAAATACTAGGAATAGGGATGGTTATATACTACGCTCTATAGATACAGGACAGATAGGCTTTATCAATCCAGAGGCGGTAGGCTTAGTACAAGCTGGTCAAGTATGGCTCTGTGAAGTCACACAGCAAGAGGAAAGTTACTTTAAAGCCAAACTTGTATCCCCTATCAGACACTAGACTATCAGACTATAAGGAATAAAGACTAATGACTAAACAAAACCAAGACCTACCTTTAGAATCTTATCACATGAGGGCTATAACAGTTCAAGCAGATAGGATACCTCAAGCCCTACAGCAAGCAAGAGACAAAGCAGCATCGCAAGACAATCTGCATAGCCTTAAGTACTCTATATGCTCACTATCAGGCACAGAAATAGCATACAAGGATACTCTCTATTCTAAATATATCTTAGAGACTATTCATCCGCTGTTCCAGCTTCGCAACCGTAGCTCTCTGATTAAAGCTATAAACAAGCATGGCTCAGATAAGTCTCTACTTGCAGGAGCTATACTTACACTTATACAAGAGCATGAACTATGCCAAGAAGAATCTATAGCAGTATCAGATCTAGCTAAGATTAATACGTGCTTAAGGGACTATCCTATAGCTAAACTTCAACTCTTCTATAAAGCTATACCAATCATTGCAGACATATCCCTAGCTTGCCCCAAATTTGCACTAACATCATGCTGCAATGGTATAGAATCAATTAATAACTGGATACAAGTATGCCTAGCTAAGAATAGGCAGGCTGTAAATGCTGACAATACTATAGCCTCAGCTATCCCTAGCTTGCAGCAGGCAGAAATACTACATATACTACAGAATGAAGCACATGCACAGGATGTACGCAAAGAGAGAAAAATTAAGAAGAAAGATAGGCTCTTAGAACTCTTAGCTAATAACAAGCATGTTCCTAAAGTAGTTAGAGCATTAAAGCAGCAAGCTAAGCTACATCCTAGCCTATGCCCTAAGCCTAAACTTAAGTCTATTTGTGTAGCTCTAGACCAGTACGACAAAGAAATACTACTAGACTCTGGAGTGCAGCATAGACTAGCTAAGGCTCTATCAGATATACATAAGTCTATCCGTAAAGATATAAATGAGATAGCTAATCAAGCCTTTGCCTATATCGTATCAGACCTTAGAGTCAAAGCAAACTCAAACAACGAAGTGGAGTTCTAAGTCATGCCAATAGACGCCAATAAACACATTGAACTAACAATATCTATCCCTAATCCTCATACAGATGCTATAGCAGCTATCAAGGCTATACGCTTTATACTCCAGAAAGACCTTAAAGCCTCTAAAGCTATTATAGACGAGTATAAGGACATAACTAGTCATATAAAGAATGAGATCATAACTAGTCACATAACCCTAACACTCTATATAACCCTAGAGACTTATGGATTACTGATGTATAACTGTAAGGAAGGGCATGAGAGCGTAGACTTTGATATAGTATCAAGTATCCTACGTGATGCCAGTCATGGCTATCTAAGCCTAAGAGGTAGTCACTCATGAATCCTTTTGATAAGCTTAAAGCTAAGGTAGAAGCTAAGCCTGAGCCTCTAGAGACTAGTGTAGTAGATAAGTCTATGGAGTCCATGCTAGATAAGTCTGTAGAGCATGAAGCCTCCCTAGATATGTCCATTGCTCCTAGAGATAAGAGAGAGCCAGAAGAAATTAAATCCTCTCTATCTGCTATGATGCAGAAGATGAAGTCTAAGCACTTACATATAGCAGAAGTAGAGCCTGAGCCAGACCCCGATGCTTTACCTCTATATGATAAAGAGGGTAATAGGATCTCTCTAGACTCTGACCAGGCCTTCGCAGTAGATAAAGCTCGCTATGGGCAGTCCTTCTGCCTTATAGGTAATGCTGGTACTGGTAAGACTACTACTAATCAGGCTATACTTCTAACTTGGATGCAGTACCATGCACATATTATAACTCAGATACAGTACCGCATTAAAGGTGTCGGAGAGTATGCAGAAGCGCCTAGTGTAGCAGTAGTATCATGGACTAATCAAGCTACAGATAATATGCGTAAAGCTTTGCTCTCTAATCCTACTCTTGAGGAATGGTTAGGTACGGGCTTAAACATTACTACTATTCACAACCTATTAGAATACTCTAGAGACTATGTAGATGTATGGGATGAAGAGACTCAAGAGACTCGCTCTGTAATGCAGTACTTCCCTACTAGGACAGCAGCTAATCCTTTAAATATAACTCACTTAGTACTAGAGGAAGGATCATTAGTAGCAGTCATGAAGGACTCAGGCTTATGGAATCAGCTACAGGATGCTTTACCTCCAGAGTGTCAGATCATTATACTCGGAGATATATCTCAGCTACCTCCTATAGGTGGAAAGTCTATTCTATCCTATGCCTTGCTTGCTCTTCCTGTAGTAGAACTTAAGACTATACATAGACAGGCTCTAGAGTCACCCATCATTAGACAGGCCTATAATGTACTATCAGGTAAGTCTATCCAGACTGATCTATTACCTAATGGTGAAGGGGTAGAAGTCTTGCATGGATCTTCTAAGACTAAGACTGGTATCTTCCGCTTTAAGCAAGCACTAGCTAAGGCTCTTCCCAATTTTATAGAGCTAGGCAAGTTCGTACTCGGAGACAGCATTATCCTATCACCCTATAATAAACTTAAGGATGAGCATATAGGCGCTCAGCATATGAATAATATTATAGGCACATATCTAGCTCGTAAGGCGGACAGAGAGGTCTATGAGATCATAGCAGGTATAGCTACTATCTACTTATCAGTGGGAGATCATGTTCTATACAATAAACAAAAGGCTATAGTCACAGATATATCTATCAATCCTAAGTTTGTGGGTAAGCTACCTATGCCTGCATCTAAGACTCTAGACTATTGGGGTATGGATGCTAAAGCAGAGGACTTACATGATGACATACTAGATTCATTAGACTCTATAGACTTAGCAGACGTACTTAATATAGACTACTCTAACCTAGATGTAGATTCAGACCCGAAAAAGCTCACAGAGAGGGCAGCCTCTCACACTATCAAGCTACACATAGATGGTATAGGAGAGCTAGAAGTCAATACAGCAGGAGCACTAGGAGCTGAAAACTTCTACTTAGCCTATGCCCTTACAGTGCATAAAGCTCAAGGCTCTGAATGGGACAATGTAATCTTTGTAGTCCATGACTCTAATGCCTCAGCTCTCTATAGAGAGATGCTCTATACAGGTATGACTAGACCTAAGAAAAAGCTTATAGTCTTAGGCCAGCAGCATGTAATAGATAAGATGATTAAGAGTCCTCGCATCAAAGGCAACTCTTTGCAGGATAAGATAGCATTCTTTAATGGTACAGGCTACTTAGACCAAGAAGTAAACATACCTACAGGGTACAACCTAGGAGACAACCAATGAGCACTAAATGCCTAACAGGAACTTGCTTAAAGGATCACTACGAACAAAAGATAGAACACCTAGAGAGGAGGCTGATACTAATTCAATCTAAAGCTAAGCAAATAGAAGATGCAGAGGATGAAGAGCGTATGTATAACCATTTAGATTCCCTCTATGCACTAAGTGCGGCACCTGTATGAAGCCTAGTCACCTAGAGGCCTTATGTATCCTTATAGCCTTTCTATTAATTCTAATCAGTGGGAGTTTCTAATGCCAGATCAGAATAAGGTAGTAACCTCACTATCTAAGTATCAACAGTTAGTAGCATCTAAGGATATACTTACATCTAATTTAAGCATTAAAACAGAAGAGCTAAGACGGATAACAGCATTAATCAAGCAATTTACATACTCTAGAAGTGCAGAGGATGATACAGTTATAATCAATAAACTATTAGAAGCAATAGGAGAATAACGATAATGTATACACTAAGCGAAAAGGTAGTACTAGAAAAGGAAGAATATGATATAATTATAGATGCAGCAAGAGAAGCTAGCCCTCTAGAAGTAAGTGCATTAAAGGCAAGAGTAGATGAGTTAGAGGCTATGCTAGACGAGAGAGCAGCTCAGCTTGATGAAGGTGAAAGGCTTATGCAGGAATCAGATAATTATATCAAATTCTTAGAGTTTAAAACCAAAAAACAAAAATTAACTAAACAAATGCTTAAAGATCTTAAGCGTATCAGAGGTGAGTATAGAAACTATGCCACAATAGGTATAGAGTTCTGTCAGTATATGGATAAATTAACCCAAGAAGATCCAATAGGAGGATAGAATGTCAGAGCAAGAAGAGCAAGCAATAAAGGTATTAACAGATAAGGCTAAAGAGGTCACAGATAGATTTGTAGTAGTCTTAAACTCAATGATTAAAGAAGGATCTCTGGGATCAGATGCTGTATGTATAGGGGCTTCAGCTATAGTAGCTTCATCAGTACATCAAATGACACTAGCAGGTATGCCCTTAGATACTTGCATAGCACAAGTTGAAGCTATAATCAGAGAGTACTCGGAGCAACAACTAAACCGATGATACCAGCAGCTATAAAGATAAGGATAGTCTTAGGCATAAGGTTCCCCAAATATGAGCGGGAGATTAAGCATCTATTCCCTTGCCCTAGACAGGAGGATCTTATAGCCTTAGACTTATTACCTTGGACTTGGAAAGAAATCTTATATGGATCACCTCTCTATCATCCAAACTTCTGCCTTAATTGTCACTCACACTTAGGAGCATGTATAGGTGGTAAGATAACTGCATCCTGTAGTCACTGCCAAGGTAAAGATGAACACTCTGCCTTTAACTCTAATAGGGCAAACCAAATAAAATTTATGTTAGGCTATAGCTTAGGCTATTGTCCTGAATTGATAGACCTCCTTATAGGAGAGTTTAGTAAAGGTTTAAAATCACCACTGGAGCTAGAACTATGAGTCAAGAAGAAGATCAATCTACAGAGGATATATGGAATACTCTCTATGCCAATGATGAGATACAGTTGATTGTGCATAAGGATGACTATAAGACTATGTATGATGCCTTAACTAGAGAGAAGCATCGCTCTCTTAAGGGAACTAACGACAGGTCTAGAATGAAGTTCCTTAAGACTGAGCGCATAGGAGACCCCGACTTCTACGACGTAGAGATCAAGCTATCCTCACCGAATGGCACAACTATAAGGACTAAAACATCATGAACCTATGGATATTAGCATACATTGATTTGGTACTATGCGGGATACTTATGAATCTAATACTGGCTAAGCATGTAGATCACCCTATATCTATATGGTCTACTTACACCTGGGTTAAGGTTATAATCTCACAGCTAGTATTACCTGTATTCAGTACCCTAATTATTATCTTACCAATAGACTGGACTAAAGAGAGGAAGTTCCCATGGCAGAAGAAGCACTAGATTTATTTCGGGCTAAGCTCGGAGAGTTTGAAGAACTCATAGCTAAGGAGCATGACCTCCAGCCTGATGATATTAGAGGAGCCTTACAAGAACTATCTAAGGAACTGCATAAGACTCCTGACTTAGTCTATCTACTTGAAGATCAAGAGATAGGTATGATAGCCAAAGGTGCTATGATTACTACAGGCATCAAGCAGGAGATGGAAGAGAAGGCTAAGAAGAAGGCTCCAAGGAAGAAAAGAATAACAGCTAAGACAGCTAAAGATAAGCCTATGGAAATACTCAGCGAAGACGATATACTATTCTAGGAGCAGGACAATGGCAGAGCTATATGCAATAACTATATTAGCCTCACTAGCTATCTTCACTATAAGTGTATGGTGGGATCTATGAGAGGGCATAAGTGGGAACTATCCGCACAGAAGGGGCAACACAGATACTATAAGTGTGAGTTCTGTGGTGAAGCTACAGAGCGTTATGCTAATGAACCTTGGCCTTATGGAGGGCAGTGTAAGAACGCCCCACCTAAAGAACCTAAGCCCGCTAGACGTAAAACTGACAGAGGCTACTGGAGAACTAAGATTAGGAGTAAGAGCTAATGGAAGGATTACCACAACCAATAGGAAACTTCCAAGGCATTAATATCTATGTCAATAAGAACATGCCGGAGTTTATGCCTAGAGATAAGTTTAAGCTAAGGATTGAAGTATCTCCTGAATTTGGTGCTACCTATGATAGGTGGACTATAGAGATGTTCGGTGGTGAGCCTATGTTCCTACGGCTAGGACAGGCTAAGATGATAACTCATCCTAATAACTTAAAACTTATAGAGGTATGGTTAGATGAGACTTAGTTATAGCACAAACAATTTAGTGCAGTCATGTCCCCGAAAGTATCAGATCTCTAAGCTGCAAGGTGAGGGAGAAGATCAATCTAATGAGAACAATGTACACTTCGACTACGGTACAGCTCTAGGATGGGGACTACAATGCTTAATGGATACTCGCAACAGAGACTTAGCTATAGCTGTAGCCTTAGCCCATTACCATTGGAATGAGGAGGCGAATAAATGCTTTGAGTCTATAGTATTAGCTATACTCAACTTTGATCTTAGCTCTGACTGGCGTCCTTATATAATGCCTAATGGTAAACCTGCTCTAGAGCTTAGCTTTAAGCTAGTACTAGGTACTGATCCAGTCACAGGAGAAGAGGATTACTATTGCGGATTTATGGATGCAGTACTCCAGAATAGATATACTAAGCAGTTAGCAGTCTATGAGGTTAAGTCTACCGGATTAAATCTACAAGACCTTAGTCCTCTATATGGTAATAGTCCACAAGGTTTAGGGTATTCTCTAATCTTAGGAGCTATACAGGCAGACGCCAGCTTTACCGTATACTATCCAGTAGTGCAACTGATACGCAGTTGGAAACCTAGGCTCAAAGTCTATGAGTTTACTAAGACTCTAAAGGATAGACTAGAATGGTTGATAGATATTCAACTCTTATATGATCAGATGTGTATATACAGAGAGATGGACTATTACCCTAAGCATGGGCAATCTTGTGTACAATTTAATAAAGCTTGCTATCTCTATGGCACCTGTGACTTAGATGCCTATACAGACTCAGCAACCTATAATAAGCAGAAGGCAGAAGTAGAATGGGATTATGTATTTCACATAGACGATCTAATTAAACTAACAGAGGAACAACTCCATGGCCACACTATCACAAAGACAGAGGACATTAGCAGTAGGTTATCTAAGCTCCGTACTTAATCAACTCATGGTAGCAGATAACCTAGGCAACACTACTACAGTACAGTTAGTATTTGTAGTACAGAAAGTTAGTCAAGGTACACCCAAACTTTATAAGGTAGAGTACCGCTTAGCTGTAGAGGACAAGCCTAAGTATGTACCAATAAAGAAAGCTAAGGAACAACTTATCAGAGTGATTAGAGCTTATGCTCTAGGAGGTAAGGTTACATTTCCAAGAGGTACTACAGTATGAGCCATCGGTACTCAAACTATAAGCCCCTCGCTCTATTAGGGGGGGATAATAATAGGATTATTAAAGCTAAGGTAGATATAACTATAGGGCACTGGTGGTGGAAGTTTACAGCTTATAGTGTTCCAGTATTTAAATATCCTAATAGCTCTTGGCATTACTATAATATGGAGCACTTACCTTGCGTAAATGATGCAGGTATAGATACTGCAGAGCTTAACTATTTATTAAGGGAAGAGAAGTAATATGAGCATTAAGAACCTACTTGCAGCAAGGCAAGCATTGAAAGAGAAGGCATTGAGTCCTAATAAGATTCTAATCTACGGTGACTCTAAGACTGGTAAGACACAGTTCGTAGGTACAGCAGCTAAGATGGATCAGATAGATAACATCTGGTGGTTTGACTTAGAGCATGGAGTAGAAACCTTACTACACTCTGACCTTACAGATGAACAGCTAGAGAAGATTCATGTCTTTAATGTTGTAGATAATCCTAATAATCCTGTAGCAGGAGAGACTATTCTTAAAGCCTTTACAGCTAAGCAGCCTGTACCTATCTGCCATGAGCATGGTAAGGTTAGATGCCCATTATGTGGCTCAGAGGATAAGACGGATTGGAACTTAATATCTATGGGTAAGAGAGATCTAGTAGTTATAGACTCAGGCTCTCAGCTTGCTACCTCTGTACATAATATAGCATTAAGAGATGGTGGGTATAAAGATAAGAGGCTCTACTATGTAGACTCTAGTAAGATGTTAAATGATATCTTTACTTGTACTCAGGCTGTTAACACTAATATAGTAATGATTACACATTCACTTGACATTACCGACGATGAAGGTAAAATACTAAAGACTGTCCCGCTAATACTTTCACAGAACTATTCTAAGAATGTAGGCAAGTACTTCGGACAAGTAGTTTATCTATCAGTAGAGCTACGTAAGCATAAGATAGGCTCTAGCTCTACCTATAAACCAACACTACTAACAGGCTCACGTACAGGAGCTAAGTTAGAGAATGCTAAGGAGTATCCTAGCATGGAAGATTTGCTCTTCCCAGAGAGTACAACTTAATGATGACCTATAATGCTAAGCTAGATAGATGGGAAGTACTTAATATCCATGGAGTAGTACTAGCTTGGTGTATAGGATCTATGACTAAGGAAGAGAGAAGGGCTTGGAATAAAACCCTATTTTGGACTTATAACCCGGATTCTCGTAGAGAATAGACTTACTGCCTTAAGCAGTTACACAGTCCCAGTCGCTGGGACATAACCTAGACCGTAAGGTCATAACTTTAAAGAGAGATATATTATGAGTGAAGAAAATAATACAGCAGTAGGTGGTGAAGCAGAAGAAGAACTCTTCGATCTGGATGCTAATATAGATGATGTAGAGGCAGCACCGGAGTTTGTTAATCCTGTGAATGGCCACCATGAGTTTGCAGTGACTAGCTGTAAGGTAAAGGACAAGCGTATTAACATTACCTATAAGTTACTGGAAACTATTGAGCAATCTAATGACGATGATATACCGTCAGAAGTAGGCTCTCTCTGTGCAGAAGGCTGGCAACGTACCAAGCAAGGTATGGAGTTCTTTAAAGCTCGTGTCAAGAAGCTCTTAGATGAAGATGCTATCAAAGGTGCCTCTATCTCAGACATCGTGGCAATGCTGGATTCTGATGAGTACCAAGAGGGCTATAAGTTCTCTGCTGTAACTAAGGAGACTACATCTGGAGAGTACACTAACCTGCGCTTCTCTAAGATTAAGCTCTTACCACGCTAAGTAGTACCTATCCCTGCTCTTGCAAACTTCGATCTCTCCTAAGAACCTTGGCGTTACACATGGTCATTGTACTAAGAGAGGCAGGAGTAGGGATAGTCTTTATGTTCCGCGATCAATAGGTCTAGGGTTCTCGTTTACCACCCGTTTGCTCCTGTCTAAGCAGGGGATGACTGAATATCTTAGCCGGAACTCCCTAATCCCAATACTTTCTAGGAGAGTCTTTAGATTATGGAACAACTAACTACATTAATACAAGCCTTAGCCTTTCTGCTATTCTTTGTAGCAGGATTAATACTGGGGTATTCACTGAGAGGCCACGTAGAATGAAAACACCCGTAAAGATAGAAGAGAATAAAGATACTATACGCATAGTATTCTCTAATGGAGATATAAAAGATATCTCTAGGCATGGAGAATCTAGTCTTATGGCAGTAGCTAATTATATGTATGGTGCTGGCAAAGCAGAAGCTTTTGAAGCGGGTAAGGATTATATCAAAGCTATATATGATAATGCCTTTGCCAGAATAGGGGAGAGATCATGCCGACTTTAAAGGGTGTAGAAGTAGTACACTATCGCAGGAATCTACACATAGAATTAACAGAGGATATGCAAAAAGCACTACTCTATATCTATGGTATGATGCAGAGCTTAGAACTCTTAGGCTTACCTGTAGCTAATGACTTTGAAGACTGTCAGAATGAAACATGGCAGCACATAGTATTCCCCGAAACTTCTGACCTAGCGTTTCAGAACGCTCTACATGGTTGTGGATTCGAGAGGTGCATAGACCCAGTAAGTGAAAGAGACTTAGACTTCTGGGAGCGTATGCAGCGAGGGGAAGAGATGATAACTAATAGCCATCATAATGGCTTCACAGGCAGAAAGGAGAAAGACAATGGGAAGACGTAGAAGTTTTATAGGATTAGGGGAAGCAGCCAAAATATATGGCATCACTGTAGAAGAATTTAAGAAGCGCTTTCCTACTAAGATACTAGCCATTAGGGGTATGCCTCACCAAGGTAAGCAAGAGTGTGCCCGCAGAGTAGCACAACACAAGAGGGGTATGCTTACTAAAAGTAATAGGTGGGCAGGATGAATAAAATGATTATAGGACTGGCAGGGTTCAAAGGATCAGGCAAAACTACAGCAGCTAATTACCTTACAGATACTCTAGGTATAGCTACAGCTTACCCTTTAGCAGAGCCTATCAAAGATATTGCTAAGCAATTATACCCTGATCTTATAGGATTAGATTTAGATGACCAGACAGTTAAAGATCATTTAAGTATAGGAGGCCGTAAAGTACGAGATATACTAGTAGGTATAGGTCAGGGGTTACGTAGAGATTTAGGCTCAGATGTCTGGTGTGAGGTAGTAGGGGAGAAGCTATCCAGACTTCCTAAGTATGCAGACCGTATTGTTATCCCTGATATCCGTATGCCTCATGAAGCAGAATGGCTACGGAACTTAGGTGGTACTCTCATCTGGATTGATAATCCTAATTGCTCTACTAATGGATGTAGTACAGAGCAAGACCTAAGCCAAATGGCTGATGCTATTATTACGAATAACCCTGAGACTATGGGTATGCAAGGCTTAGGCTATGTCCTAGATGATATAGTTTGTACGGTGGGCTGGTAATGGCTTCTGAGATTACAATCATACATAAGACTAATAAGGTGGAGCTATCTAGCTTAGCTATGGGTGATTACTTTCTTACTGATAATAACTCCCTAGGTAGGATTGTAGAAGTAGATACTTATGGAGGGAGAAAGCGTATCATGTGGTTTAATCATGGAACCATAAGCCCTGAGCTTTCTAATGGGCGCTTATTAGCGGTGGTTACTCCAGTAGACTTAAACATAGAAGCGATAACTAAATGCGTATCTTAGCTAATATCTCATCCAGAGATAGGAGGTATCAAGGAGTATTGGCAGCAATGCTTAAGCCCTATGGGTTTGAGGGATCAATACTCGTTGGTACAGCCTCTTATTCTAAGCTACTAAATAGAGCCGAAGAAATAAAAGCTGATGTAATAGTAGTCTCTAGTCCTGATACACTTAAGGAATTAGTAGCAGGTAAAGGTAACATATCAGAGTGGAGAGGCGCAGTACTACAGACCGAGATTCCTATCCTTATAATCAGTCCTTTGCATATGGTTCATGCAACTAAGACGGGCAGGTGGATTATGGAAAAGGACATGGCTAAGCTAGTACCTATAGCTAAAGGTGAGTATGCTCACACATACACCTATCAAATTGTAGATGCCTTTGAAGACATAGACTCTATTATAGAGGAGCTTGGTCAAGCTGATTGTATAGTAGCTGATATTGAGACTACTAGGCAGAATGATATAGATGTAATTTCCTTTACTATTATCAAGGACTCTCAGATAGGTATGACCTATGTGTTTGACACTTGGGGATTCCATAAGGACATTCAAGCCATACTAGAGAACCCTGTACCTAAGGCATTCCATAATGGAGCCTTTGATTGCTTCCAACTATTACGCTTTAGAATACCTGTACGTGCTTATCTCCTAGACACAGAGTATATGTGGAAGTGTTGGCACGCAGAGCTTGATAAGTCTCTAGCCTTTGTATCCTCTATCTTATTGACTGATTACTATTACTGGAAAGAGGAAGTATCAGATGATAGACTACAGTACTGTGCTAAGGATACTATTAATACAGCTAGGTGCTTACTAGAGATAATTAAGTATATGCCTGACTGGGCATGGAAGAACTTTGCTATAATGTATCCTCTAGTATTCCCAGCTATAGGCTATGGCTTTGAGGGTATCAAGCTAGATGAAGAGCGTATGGCTCCTATCAAAGCAGAGGCACAAGCTAAGGTAGATGGACTTAAGGCTAGATTAAGGATCATGGCAGACTGGCCAGACTTTAATCCCGGATCTCCTCAGCAGATATCTAAGTTACTCTATAAAGTTATTGGGGCTAAGAAACCTAAGAGGTCAAGTAGTGCCGGTGCTACAGATGAGACTAGTCTCAAGAAAGTAAGACTTCAGCATCCACTGATAGCTGTCTTTGTAGAGCTTATACTTGAGTACAGAAAGGAAGCTAAGCTTCTAAGCACTTACTACAATGCACAGCTGCATCATGGTAGGATTATGTACTCTGTTAAGATAGATGGTACTGAAACAGGCAGGCTTGCCTCCAGTAAGTCCCCGCTTTATGTGCCTCTAGAGGACACACCGGGCAAGACTTTATCCACTCAAATGAATTATGGAGCACAAGTACAGAACATGCCTCCACTATTCAAGAAGCTACTAATCCCTGATACGGGTTATACTTTCTTTGAGATAGATAAGTCTCAGTCAGAGGCTAGATGTGTAGCCAGACAGTCAGGTGATAAGACTCTCATAGAAGCCCTAGAGGGTGGAGAAGATTTCTATTGCTTTACAGCTTGGAAGTTCTTTGGTAATAAGATAGAGAAGGATGATCCTGTAAGACAGATCACTAAGAAGATCATTCATGGTACTAACTATAAGATGGGAGCTGAGACTTTCATTGACTCAGTAGGTATCGAAGGTATGGTTAATGCTATGAAACTTGTAGGTTGGCAGGGCAATGATATGGTAGCCTTTGCTAATCACCTACTAGGATTGTATCACTCAGCTTACCCCAAAGTTCAACAAGGATGGAATGGTATACGCAGAGAAGTAGCTCTTACAGGTAAGCTAGTCACAGAGGATGGATGGACAAGAGAAATCTTCGGAGACATTATGAAGGATGCAGCTATATGGAGAGCCTGTATAGCTCATAAGCCACAGCATCTATCTGTAGCAGGGCTAAATAAATCTCTAATCCAGATATTCTTTAAGCTACAATTAGGATCAGAGGGGGCACTACGCATTAAGGCTCAGGTACATGACTCTATAGTAGGCCAAACTTTGGATACTAGTTATTACATTCCAAGAGTTCATAAGCTTCTAGATACAGTGCAGCCTACAGCTCATGGGGATTTAAGAATACCACTAGATATAGAAGTATCAACTAAAAGTTGGAAGGAGAAAGAAGAATATGAACTCACAGCAAGCTAGAGAAGTAGTAATGAATGCATTAGTAGATAAGATAGACTCTAATGTAACTATTGGTAATGACCGTACATCCTTTAAGGACTTACAGTTTGATGACCTAGATATTATAGGTACTCTACTGCATATCCAAGATCATGCTGATGTACTCTTATTTGATTCAGATCAGTATTGTCCTAGAACTATAGGCGATATGATAACTATGGTAGAACAAGCGGAGGAATTCAATGGAGACTTCAGAGACTAATCAAGCAGTCATAGATTTAGAGACTGGAGCTACACACTTACATGCTCCCATCTTTAGAATAGGTGTAGCTATCTTACATGCAAATTCAGAGGAGTCTATGAATATAAGTGCTCACGACTTCGGAGTTAATCCTGCTAGCTGTGAGGAATTTGGGGCTAAGTATGATGAAGATACTGTGGTATGGTGGACAGAGCAAGATCCTGTAGTCATAGTAGCTAGAGATGTGAATCCTAGATTCCATATCAAACAAGCTCTAGTCTTACTTAACCAGCTATTAGAAGAGCACGAGGTTAAGATTACTTGGGGTAATTCTCCCAGCTTTGATCAGTCTATACTCCTGTATTACTATAAGCGTATAGGTTTAACACCGCATGAGGCTCTGACTTACCGGAATCAGTATGACCTAAGAACTATTAAGGAGTTATACCCAGAAGTCAAAGCAGCACTTAAAGCCGCCTTCAGTGAGAACCATCCTCAGCATATAGCAATAAATGATGCTATAGCAGAGATGAAGGCTATAAGATTCTTCTATAATAATATCTATAAGGGTATCTAATGTCTCAAGACTTCTTTGATCTTTACTTTGACTTTGTAGGTAAGACGGAATCCCCAGCTATCTTCCATAGATGGACTGCTATATCCATGATATCTACTCTGCTTAGTAGGAATGTTTATATGCCACTGGGGCATGGACTTATCTATCCTAATCAGTATATACTACTGACAGGAGGGCCGGGTACTAGGAAGGGTACTGCTCTTAAGATAGGTGTAAGACTGTTAAAGGATATAGGATATAAGTCCTTCAGTCCTAATAAAGCAGCTAAGGAAACTCTATGGGCTATTATGGCTAATAGGATAGACAAGGATGATGAGGACTCAGATGAGCTATTTGATCTACATGCACCACTCATAGATGATAGCCCTTCTGAGATGTACATAGCTCAAGATGAGTTCATAGACTTTATGGGAGTAGGCAACGATGAACTACTTACTAATCTCACTAATCTTTGGGATAATCTGGATGAGTTCTCTAATCCAAAGCTCACCAAAGAGGACGCTCTTATTGTTAAGCCTACTATTAATATTCTTAGTGGTGCAACTCCTGGCGGCATTAGCGAAGCGTTTGGTACGATAGCTATGTCCGGCGGGTTCTTCTCTAGGGTCATGTTCATCTATGGAGGATCAACAGGACAGAAGATAGCATGGCCAGATCCAGCAGACACCACCCTAAGTGCTGAACTCCATAGACGACTTAGAGTTATGCAGACTCTAGCTGGTGAAGTACAGATGTCCCCCGATGTTAAAGGACTCTTAGCTGACATATACAATAAGTTTCCTGGTATGGAGGATAGGAGATTCTCTTACTACTGCCAACGTAGACAGACACATCTACTTAAGCTGTCTATAATTATGGCAGCATCAAGGCTAAGTACTACCATTAGTGAGGAAGATTGTGTGCTTGCTAATACTGTGCTACACTTAGCTGAGATGAGGATGCCACAGGCACTAGGAGAATTTGGTAAGAGTAAGACTTCTGATATTGCTAATGATGTGATAGAGGTTCTTACTAATTCTAAAGTCCCTATGAATATTAAGCAACTATGGAAACATTTCAATCAGGATATGAGAAAGGTGTCTGACTTAGAAGAAGTACTTAGAAACTTATTAAGTGCCGAGAAGATTCAGATACACCCAGTAAGGGGTACTAATGCGTACTTACCTATGTTAAAGTCCGAGTCTAAATGGGAACCAACCCATATAGATTATAGCATGGTAAGAGCTTCAGAGCACCCAGAAGTCATTAAAGAAAAGAAGGTTAGTTAATACAAACGTAGGAGTAAGGATAATGCACATGATTAATGTAGAACAACAGAGGATAGACCATCTAGTAGAAGCCTTACAGTCACAGGCTATTAGGGGTTTATATGATTATAACGATGCAGATAAGAATCTCTTGGCTGAGGCTTCAAGGATTATAAATGCCCGCGAGTTTCTAACTGTAGCACAGCACCAAGCTATAGTCCAAATGGCAGTGAGGTATCTCTAATGTCTAAGGAATTTACAATCAATACAATGCTGACTGATAATTATAAGATAGGAGACACTATAACTACTCTACTATATAAGAGGTCTTTCCGACTTAAACTTAAGAGATTCTTTCTAGGCTTAGGCTATAGTGATGCAATACTAAAAGGTGTAATTACTAAGATAGATAAGCATACTATTACTTTGAGGTATCTCTAATGACTCCAGAAATTAAATTTTGGATACTTGTTACATGCTATAGCATACAAGCTGTATGCTTAGTAGTTGTACTATGGGAAACATATCAGATAGGGAAGATAGTGAGAAGGTTATAGGCATAAAAAAGCCCCTCGGTAAGGAGGGGCAAGGCAGATTGTAGCCGAAGCTACTAGGAGTTATCATTAATTATAAGTTTGGATTAAGTCAGCTATACCTTCCTGTTTAGTAGACTCTGTATGCAGTCTCTCAGCAAAGGTATTATCTAATCCAGCATAAGCAGTATTGAGCGCTTGGTTCCATCCACGTGCAGTACCTCCAGCATCTAAGTACTTCTGCATCTCATTACCTATAGCAGATTTATTCTTACCTCGTACTAATCCTCTGAGATTAGATATAGCATCCCTTCTATTAGTATTATCAATAGCATCGTAGTACTTACCAGAGAATTTAAGAGTACGCAAGCTTTGTTCCTTAAGAGGTCTAGCACCCATAACTCGTGACAATTGTGCCCAGCCTCCTACCTCAGCCTCAGAAGATACCTGAGCCTTAGTACGGTCTTGGGAGTATCCTAGTCCTAGCTCGGCAAATCTAGCAGCAGGGCGCCATAGGCTTTGCGCAGCTAAGCCCTCCAATACAGCCCGCCCGCCATCTTTGATATTGCCACCCGAAGCTAAAGTCCCTAGAGTCCTAGCCACAGTCTGAGTAGTAAAGTCATAAGCATCCTTGGTAGCATTTA
>Ga0316205_10000919_pt1 | contig 42762 bp, 39 predicted proteins | sample 3monthpyrite_MG_FD_204941 | JGI IMG/M metagenome (GOLD analysis project Ga0316205, IMG submission 204941) | Microbial mat bacterial communities from mineral coupon in-situ incubated in ocean water Damariscotta River, Maine, United States -... | ecosystem: Environmental > Aquatic > Marine >...
ATTAAAACGGAAAGCATTGCGCTTGAAGATCCTAAAAACCCAGACACAGACAATGTTTTTGCTTTGTACAAATTATTAGCAAGCGAAAGACAAATTGCTCAGATGCGTGTGAATTACGAAGGAGGAAGTTATGGTTATGGACACGCTAAACAAGCGCTTTATGAATTAATAATTGAAAAATTTTCGACAGAAAGAGAGCGCTACAATCACTATATGAGTAACCTTGATGAAATTGATCAAGCGCTTGCAATTGGTGCTCAAAAAGCAAAAAAAGTAGCGTCTGAAGTTTTACAAAGAGTACGAGCTAAACTTGGATATTAACCCTTTTATGGTGCTGGATTTGGAATTATCGTATGAATTTTTTCTATTTCTGTTAAGGTTTCTCCACTTAATTCTATGTTAATGCTCTCAATATTTTCATTTAATTGTGTTAAATTAGTAGCTCCAATAATTGTACTTGTTACAAACGGTAATTGATGTATATAAGCCAATGCTAATTGAGACAATGTTACCCCGTATTTTTCTGCTATTTTTTGATATTCAAATACTGCTTTTTGAGAACCGTCTGTCATATAACGAGCTATAAAACGTGGAAACAACGTTCCTCTTGCTCCCTTAGGAGTTTTTCCTCCTAAATATTTTCCTGATAAAACCCCTTGTGCCAAAGGAGAATATGCCAACAAGCCAATATTTTCTCTTAACGAAACTTCAGACATTCCATATTCATATGAACGATGGATTAAGGAATAAGAATTCTGTATGGTACTCATTTTTGGTAAATTGTATTCTTTCGCCGTTTCTAGATATTTCATAGTACCCCAAGGTGTTTCGTTTGATAAACCTATGTGTTTTATTTTTCCTTGTTTTACAAAAGAATTTAGCGTTTCTAGAATTTCTAAATGATTCTCTGCTGCTGCTTTTGCTGTTTTATAAGGATAATCTCGTATACCAAAACAGTTCACGCCACGATCAGGCCAGTGTAATTGATATAAGTCAATATAATCAGTTTGTAAGCGCTGTAAACTTCCTTCTATTGCCTTCGTAATATTTTCTTTAGTAAACCCTCCTGTTCTAATATGCGATGTATAATCTCCGCCTCCAGCTATTTTAGAAGCCAAAACAATTTTATTTCTATTGCCTGTTTTCTTAAACCACGTTCCAATTATTTTCTCTGTTGCACCATAAGTTTCAGGTGTTGCAGGTACAGGATATAGTTCAGCAGTATCAAAAAAGTTAACCCCTTTTTCTAAGGCGGAATCCATTTGTTCATGCCCTTCAATCTCGGTGTTTTGATTTCCCCAGGTCATGGTCCCTAAGCAAATTTTACTGACCTTTATATCTGTATTTGGTAATGTAGTGTATTTCATCTTTTTAGTATATGCTTAGGTTTATTTTAAAATCGCTTCAATTCCTGGTAAGGTTTTTCCTTCTAACATTGCTAACATTGCGCCTCCGCCTGTAGAGACATAACTAACGTTATCTGCAAAACCAAACTGTTTAACAGCTGCAACAGAATCTCCTCCTCCAACTAAAGAAAAGCTTCCTCTTTCTGTTGCTTTTATAATGGATTTTCCAAGTGCAATCGTTCCTTTTGAGAAATTTTCCATTTCAAAAACCCCTAAAGGACCGTTCCATAAAATAGTTTTACATTGACTTACAATTTTATCAAAATTTAATGCTGTTTTTGGTCCAGAATCTAGCCCTTGCCAACCGTCCAAAATAGCATCAACATCCATTATTTTAATGTTCGCTTCATTAGAAAAAGAATCTGCAGCAAGAACATCTACAGGCAAATGTATTTCTACGTTTTTTTTTGCTGCTTGTTTTAAAATCGCTAACGCCAATTCCATTTTATCATCTTCACAAATAGAGTCTCCTATCATTCCTCCTTTCGCCTTGATAAATGTAAAAGTCATTCCCCCTCCAATAATTAAGTGATCTATTTTATCTAAAATATTTTCGATTACGGTAATTTTTGAAGAAATCTTCGCTCCTCCCAAAACTGCTAAAACTGGTTTTTTACTATTGTTTAAAACCTTGTCAATACTTTCTATTTCTCTAGCCAATAAGCTACCAAAACATTTTCTTTTTTTAAAAAATTGAGCAACAATTGTCGTTGAAGCATGAGCCCTATGTGCAGTTCCAAAAGCATCATTTACATAAATATCTCCTAATTGCGATAATTTTTTTGCAAAATTAACGTCGCCTTTTTTTTCTTCATTGTAAAAACGTAAATTTTCTAACAACAATACCTCTCCATCTTTTAATTCAGTAACTGCTTTTTCTGCTTTCTCACCAACACAATCATTAACAAATTTTGTTTGAATTCCAATAACCTTTGTCACACAATCAATAATATGTCGTAAAGAATACCTGTCTTCAACTCCGTTAGGGCGCCCTAAATGCGACATCAGCACAACTGACCCTCCATCTTTCAGTATTTTAATAATTGTTGGTTTTGCGGCCTCAATTCGAGTGGTGTCTGTCACTTCAAAGTTCTCGTCTAGAGGCACATTAAAATCTGCTCTAATTAATGCCTTTTTGCTTTTAAAGTCGAAATCGTAAAGTGTTTGCATTTAAAAACTTTTTCACAAATGTACTTATTTATCAACGTTCTTAAAAATAGAAATATCAAAATTAGAGATAACTATTTCGAGAATATAAATGTTTATATTTGTAGTATGCTTTTTAACAACGTTATTGGTCAGGATTACATTAAAAATCACTTAAAATCCTCCGCAGAAAAAGGAAGAATTCCGCATGCTCATTTATTTGTAGGAAAAGAAGGTTCTGGAACTTTGCCAATGGCAATTGCATATGCACAATATTTGCTTTGTAGTACTTCTGATGACAAAACTGCTTGCGAACTAAAATGCTCTAAACTTACACATCCAGATTTACATTTTGCTTTTCCCGTTACAACGAATGATTCTGTGAAAAAGCATCCGATTAGTAATTTGTTTATAGACGATTGGAGGATTTTTATGAAAGAAAAACCATACGGAAACTTGTACAATTGGCTACAATTTATTGGTGTTGAAAACAAACAGGGTCTTATTGGTGTTGACGAAGCCGAGAGCATTGTAAGGTCTTTACAGTTAAAATCATACGAAGGAGGGTTTAAGGTTATGATTATTTGGATGGCAGAAAAAATGAACATTTCTGCAGCTAATAAGTTGTTGAAACTTATTGAAGAGCCTCCTGAAAAAACCGTGTTTTTGTTAATCTCAGAAAACGAAGAAGAAATTATTAGCACGATTAGGTCTCGATGTCAAGCTATCTATTTTCCTGTATTGTCTGAAGAAAATATTGCTTCATCGCTTGTAAAGCGAAATGGTTCTTCTGAAAATAGGGCGAATAAAATTGCGCTTCAAGCAGAAGGAAACTATAATAAAGCACTACATTTATTAGAAGATGATTCAAGTGATTTTTTCTTTGAAGAATGGTTTATTATTTGGGTTAGAGCTGCTTTTAAAGCAAAAGGAAACCCGGCTGTTGTACAAGAGCTGGTTGCTTGGAGTGATACTATTGCAAAAAGCGGAAGGGAAACTCAAAAAAGGTTTTTAGCCTATTGTTTGCATTTTTTTAGACAAGCAATGTTGTTGAATTACGGTTCTGAAGAAATTGTTTTTTTAGAAACTAAAACGCCTAAATTTGATTTAAAAAATTTCGCTCCTTTTGTTCATAGTGCAAATATCTTAAGCATTGTAAATGAAATAAATGCTGCATCGTATCATATTGAAAGAAACGGAAATGCTAAAATTATTTTATTAGACCTTTCTATAAAATTAACACGATTATTGCACGCAAAAGAAACTTCTGTTTAGGGTTTTAGAATGTAACTCTAAAAACAATATTTGGAGTAAAACCAATTGAGATTTTATCTGTTTCTATTAGCTTTTCTTCTTCGATTCCTCCTAAAGAATTTACCACTTTTAACTCATATTTTCTATCTAATATGTTTTTTGTATTTAACATATTAATAAAGGATACTCCAATTTTTCCTTGAGTTTTACTTTTTTTAGAAAACTTAAATTTATATGTAGAAGAAAAATCTATTCTTTGATATCTTGGCACTCTTTGGTTGTTGATTTTTCCATATACAATCCTTTTTCTATTGTTGTTGTCTAATTCAGTTCCCAGAGCTTTTGTATATGGAATTCCTGATCTAACTTTTAATCCTAAAGAAAATTCAAAACGGTTTAAAACATAAGTGTGAGACCAAACCAAAGAATGTGGAATGTCATAAGTTCCAGAAAAAGCTTCGTTAAGATTAAGCTGTTTGTATTTGTAATTTGTGTTAGATAACGTGTAACTAATCCAAGATCTATAATTTCCAAAACGTTTTTTAAGTAAAAAATCCATTCCTTTAGTATCACTGTCTCCGCTTACATAAAGCAAATTTCCGTTTATAATATTATCTGTCATTAAAGTAAGTCCTTTTATTTTTTTAAAATAAAGGTCAACATCTAAATTCCATCCGTTTTTTCGAAATAAAATTCCACCTGTGATTTGTTGGCTTTCTAGCACAGGAATTTCATTATTTGCAATAGCCCAAATATTATTTTCTAACCCAATACCATTGTTTCTGTACTCTAAAATTTGACTTACAGCTTGGTTTTTTATTTCTCCTGAAAATTTTATACTAATCTGATCAGAAACCTTATTTAAAAGAAAAAACCTTGGTTCAATATACCACTGCTCTACAGATGAAAAATAATTTGTTCTCAACCCAAAAATTAAATGCAAGTTCTTATCTTTTAGGTATTTGTATTCAGCATATAAAGCGTGAGTATTGTTAGCTGTGTTTTGTTTATTTAATAGCTTGTTGTTAGGTTGGGCAAAACTGTTTTCGAACCTATAAAAAATACTGTTATTAGAATATTGATATCCTCCACTAAAAGATGTGTTTCCAGAAATATTATAGGACAAGTTGTAATTCAATCCAAAGTCGTTTACATGATTTTGAACAGTAAAGTTCTCTTCTGAATTATCATTCATATTGTTTCTTGTTCTATTTCTTTTTCCGAAATAATTTAATTGATACTCTGATGAATGAAAATCTAGGTTTTGAGACCAAGAAGAGTTCCAAATTCTATTCCAATTTATTCGATTTCCGCTGTTTTCAATAGCAATATCATCTTCAACAACTTCTCTAAATTTTTGATTTTTAGCGGCATAATTTAATTCGTTTTTATTAAATAAATTACTTAGCGTTATCTTGTCTTTGTTAGTAATACTTGCAATAATTTTTAAATTATAATCTTTAAAATAAAAATTATTGTTAACATCAGATAACCTATTTGGTTCGTCTATTAGCCCTTCTAAGATCTTCGTGTTTTGAAACACGCTTTCAGAAAATTTTTGGTAGGTGATTGTTTTTACAAAGTCTGTAATAGATCTTCTTGCTGAAAAAACGAATCCTACTTTATTGTTAAATAACGGTGTTTTAATATATGCATCTGCATGTGTCATATTAATTCCAAAACCTGTTTGAAATTCAGGAATATCATCTCCAGAGCTTATATCTAAAACACCTCCAATTCTATCGCCATATTTTGCGCTAGTACCACCTCTAAAAAAAGATATTTTTTGAGTTACATAAGGATTGAAAGAAGATATCAATCCAAAAAAATGACCACTTTGATACATTTTAATTCCATCAAAAAGGACCAAATTTTGATCCGGAGACCCTCCTCGTATATAAAGACCAGAGGCGTTTTCTCCAGGACTCTGTACACCTGGTAAGAGCTGTAAACTTAATAAAACATCTGGCTCTGTTAGCCCTGGTAAAATTCCTAGTTTTCTAGGAGAAACTTGTATTGCGCCGTTGTTTTTTTTTGAAATTCCTTGGGTTAAATAATCGCTTATTAAAACCTCTTCTAACTCAACATTATCTTCTTCTAAAAAAATGGTCAAACACCCACTATTAAAAAAAGAAAATGCAGGAATCTTTTTGGTTTGATATCCTAAAAAGTGAAGCAAAATAATTTGGTTTGATGATATATTTTTTAATTCAAAATACCCGTTTGAATCTGTTATGGTTCCTTTTTGAGTTTTGTTCAGTAATACTGATGCAAAAACAATTGGGTCTTTTGTTTTTTTGTTGATAATAAAACCACATATCTTATGGTTTTTGGTTACTTTTTTCTTTTTTACAACAATATATCTTTTGCTAATTATTTCAAACAACAAGTTTGTTTGCCTGCTTAAACTTGTTAATTTTTCTGACAAGCTTTTTCCTGTTAAAAAGGAAGTGCCTGTAAAAGATTCAATCAATGAACTGTCATAAGAAAACCTTACATCATATTGTTTTTCTAATTCTATAATCAATTCTTTTAGCGGCTTTTCTAACTGAGTGTTTTCGTTTTTTTGAGCATATCCTGTCGTAAAACAAAAAGAAATAAACGCTATAAAAAAACCGTTTTTAATCATTAGCCCTCGTTAGTGTAACAATTGTTTTTTCTACTTTAAAATGAATAGCAAGCGGCTCAGAAATTGTTTGTAATGCTAGGTTTAGATTACTATTAGAGAAACTTCCTGTATACAATTGGTTTTTATTAATATTGTTGCTTACTATCGTTATATTGTATTGTTTTTCTAACTCTTCTAAAACAAGCTTTAAAGAGACCTTGTTAAAAGTGCTTTCCCCAGAAATCCAAGAAGGGTTTTCCGCTATAAAAACACTCTTTTCAGAGGCATTTCCTTTTATTTTTCTAAACGATAAACCTTTTGTTAAGATCACTTTTTCTTCTTCATTTTCTACCCTAACTTTTCCTTCGTAACAATATACTTCAAAATAAGAGTTTGTTTGTTTTATATTAAACTGTGTTCCTAAGACACTTATATTTCCTTTCGTTGTTTTTACTTTAAATTCAGATCCTTTTTTAACCTTAAAATACCCTTCTCCTTCTAGTTTCAAATTTCTAAATCCTTTTTTCCAATCACTTTTATTATATGATAATTTTGACTTTGCGTTTAACCTTACTTCTGATCCATCAGGTAACATGACCTGTAATTGCTCTCCATATGAAGTCGTAAAAGTTTCGTTTATGTTTGTTGTAAAATAGACAACACTAAATAGTATCGTTATAGATGCAGCTACGTACATCCAATTTGGAATTAATTTTTTTACAACTCCTTTTGATTGTGTTTTCTGCTGTATTTTTTGCAACACTTTTTCTTGATCAAAATCGGGTTGTTCAAAAACACCCATAGCTTTCACAATTTTAAGATATTCCTTATATTCAGATGTAGTTTTAAAAAGTATTAGTTCTTTTTCTGATAAGTCATTAGCAAGCCAACGTGCTAAAAAGGTGTCATCAGCGTATTTTTGTTCCATAATTGTATTCCTTTTATATATAACCGTTTGCGTTTCGTTTACCCTACCTTAAATTAAATATTAATTATTGTTTTTCTTAAAATAGACAAGGCTAGATGCATTCTTTTTTCAACAGCTTTTACAGAGATTTCACAAATTTTAGCAATTTCTTTGTAGGTTTTTTTATCAACTCTGCTTAACAAGAAAACAACTCGTTGTTTTTCACTTAATGCAGAAATTGCAGACTGAAGCTTTTGTAAAAATTCTTTTTCTTCTAAAACAAATTCAGGGTGTTCAATTGTTGAATTCTTAACCGGAATCTGGTTGTATTTAAGCACTACTTTTTTATGTGCTACTTCATTTAAAAACAAATTATTTGTAACAGTAAAAAGAAACGGTTTTGCTTTTTTAAAAAGAACCTTAACGCAATTGTTCCACATTTTTATAAACGCTTCTTGTACAATGTCTTCTGCTTGTGCTTTGTTCCCGCATTTGTAAAACACAAAATTGTACACATCTTTAGCGTGTGTAGAATAAATTTCTTCAAACACTTTAGGGTTGCAAACAGATTTGTTTTCAGGCATATTACGTATTGGTTATCAAACAAACATAAGTGATTTTTTTATTCTTTTTATTTTTTAGGTAGGGTATTCTTCTAATCAACTGTTTTATTATTGAAACATTAAAATAACTATTATGAAATTATTTAAAAAAACAGTATTTACATTGACAATTATTTTTAGCGGCTTAATCTCTTGTCAAGATTCCTCTTCAGAAGACTTTGGTCTTTTAACAGAAGCTACTTTATCAAAAGAAGAAGTTTTAAGCGCTGCCGAATCTCTTGATTTTGAGTATCCTATAAGCGCTGTAAGCGAAATTTCTACTGCAGTTCAAATAAATGATGAATTTGATTTAGAAGAATACGCAATTTCAACTAACAAGCCTAAAATTAACCTTCCTGTCGCTATAACAATAGACGAAACAACGGTTATGATTACTTCTGCTAAGGTTTTAAAACAGACAATCTCTATGAATAAAGGAAGGAAAAAACCTCAATTTGTTTTTCCACTTTCTGTTGTTCTTGAAGATGGAAGCGTACAAGAAATTACTGACAAAAACGGATTGAAAGATTACTTAGATTCTTTAGATCAAGGTGTTCGTCCTGTTTTTGTGTATCCGCTATCTGTTATTAAAAACGGAAATACAATTGTAATTAATAGTGTAGAAGAACTAAAAGGTCTTTTAAAAAGATATCGTGGAAAAAGACCTCTTTTGGTATTTCCTTTATCTGTAATTTTAGAAGATGGTAGCGAATTGGAAATAACAGACAAAGATGCTTTTGAAGATTATTTAGACACATTAGACGAAGGTGTTCATCCAGAATTTGTCTTTCCTATATCTGTTATAAAAAACGGAAATACAATTGTTGTTGACAATGCAGACCAATTAAAACGATTAATTAAAAAACCTAAAAAAGGGAGAAAACACCAATTTGTATTTCCTCTTTCTGTAGTTTTAGAGAATGGTGATGTTTTAGAAATCGTTGATAAAGATGCTTTTAAAACATACCTCAGCTCATTGCCTTCAGGAACAAAGCCTGTTTTTGTATATCCTCTATCTATTGTAAAAAAAGGAGAAACTATTGTGATTAATAATGAAGATGAGTTAAAAGAAGCTTTTTATCATTAGTAAAAAGAAAAAAATTAGTTAACTCTTTAAATAATATTAATTATGAAAGCTATGAAAACCTTTGTTGTTATTTCTTTCTTTTGGGGATTTTTTTCTTGTGCTTCGGATATAGAAGAATACACAAATATTCCTGAAGTTTCTGAGGAAGAAATTTTGTCCAAAACATTGAACATCCCTACAAGTTCTTTTAATTACGACAATGTTGTTCTTCCTAATTATTTTTATGATAATGCTTTAAGAAATGAAGACAATACTCCCACTAATAATGCGATTACAAATGATGGGGCTACTTTAGGAAGGGTTTTATTTTACGACAAAAACCTGTCCCTAAATAATACAATATCTTGCGCTTCATGTCATAGCCAAGCAACAAGTTTTTCTGATTCAAAACAACTAAGCGAAGGATTTAATGGAGAAAAAACTGGGAGACATTCTATGAGTTTAGCAAATGGTCGGTTTTATAGAAACGGTCGGTTTTTTTGGGATGAAAGAGCACTATCTTTAGAAGATCAAGTCTTAAGGCCAATTCAAGATCCTGTAGAAATGGGAATGACGTTACCCGTTTTAGAAGAACGTTTAAATCAAATTCTGCAATACAAAATCTTGTTTAAAAGGGCTTTTGGAGATAGCGTTGCAACAAGTAACAACATTTCTTTAGCATTAGCTCAATTTGTTAGATCAATGGTTTCATATCAATCAAAATTTGATACTGGAGTTTCACAAACAAACAATCCTAATGCAAATTTTCCAAATTATACCGCTTCAGAAAATAGAGGAAAACAATTATTTTTCAGTCCTCAAACAAATTGTGCGCAATGTCATACTACAGCTGCGTTTGTAGGAGATAGAGCTAGAAATAATGGTCTTGATGCTCTTTTAACAGATTTAGGTGTTGGCGGAATTACAAACAACAACAATCAAAGAGGGCAATTTAAAGTTCCGTCATTGAGAAACATTGCGTTATCTGCTCCTTATATGCACGATGGTAGGTTTGCAACTTTAGATGACGTTATTAATCATTACGATAATGGCGTGCAAAACAATCAATATTTAGATAACCGTTTAAGGCAGGGAAATAATGGAGGCGTAAGACGCCTTAATCTGTCTGTTCAAGACAAACAGGCTTTAAAAGATTTTTTACAAACACTTACTGACGATTCGTTTATTACTGATGAAAAATTTTCATCCCCATTTAAAAACAATTAATTCTCTCTTGCTTGTGGGGAACAAGAAGGTTGTTAATTGAATTATAAACGTTCGTTAAATTAGACACAAATCAAAATTTTGATTTGTGTCTTTGTTTTTAGTAAGTTTGTTTCATAAAACAAAAAAAATGATTTCGAATTTACAAGATCATCCAACAGAAATATTAATCTTAGTCTTTTTAATTATTACTTTTTTACAATCTGGCATTGATAAAATAACTAATTGGAAAGGGAATTTATCTTTTATCAAAGATCATTTTCAAAACTCTCCTTTAAAAAATATGGTTCCCTTATTATTAGGAACAGTTTTGGTTTTAGAAATTACAGCAAGCGTATTGATGATTGTTGGAATTTATCAATTGTTTTCTGATGGATTAAAAGACCATGCGCTTTTAGGAACTGAATTAAGTGCAATCACTTTAATCTTATTATTAATTGGACAACGTTTGGCAAAAGATTATGATGGCGCGATGACTTTAGCAGTTTATTTTCTAACAACAATTTTTGGAGTTTACTTATTAAGCCATTAACATTAATAGAGCTATAAGTAAAATTTATTTTATTTATGTTTTTTAATAATTAAAATCTATTGAAAGAGCTTTTAAAAGAATCATTTTAAGGGTTTTTTAAATTTACAACTACATATAATATTAAATCTTCGGTTGATGTTCTAAAATTAGGTTAATATTAAGTTTTAAAGGTTTTTTATAATATAAATTAAAGAAGAATACTCTGAAGACCTTCTTGCTTTTAAATTTGAAAGAAATCCAACATAAAAAGCTTTTATTGGATTCATAAATCCTGCGGTATATTTTTCGCTTAATAAAGAAACATAATACGAATCGAATAGCATTGGTTTTGTTTTTACGACTTTCATGTCAACTTCATTAAAAAGTTTCTGAATTGAAAATTGAGAAAAATGCCACAAATGTCTTGGAACATCAAAAGCGGCCCAATGTTCTTTATAAAACAAAGCATCGTAGCTTTTATAATTTGGGACAGCTATTAGCAATACTCCATTAGGTTTTAAAAGTTTCTTTATTTGCTGAATGTATTCTTTCAGGTCAACAACGTGCTCTAATACATGCCAAAGTGTTATGACATCAAAACTTCTTGGCGTTAACAAAAATAGGTCTTTTTCTAGTTGAATTCCTGTTTCTAAAGCCTTACTTCTTGCGTCTGCGCTTGGTTCAATTCCACGAACTCTCCATCCGTTTTTTTTACAGGTATTTAAAAAATCTCCTGTACCAGCTCCAACATCTAAAATCGTTTTTTCTTTTGTATTAAAAGAGTTAATTAATATAAGTTTTTTCTTTAATGTATATCTTCTAACGATTTGATATACTGTGTCAAATGGTGATTTTTTAGAATTCGTGTGTGAAATATACTTTTCACTTTTATAATAATTTTCAAGATTTGTAGGAACTGGAAGTGTAACTAAAAGTTTATACTTTTCGTTTTTTAAAAGCTCAAAAAATTCTTTAGAAACCGTATGGTCTTTACATTTCATTAACGGTTGTAGTTCTCTATAAAACTCTTTTCCTTTTTTCATTTTTGTTACCTTCTTTCTTATTGTTCCACATGGAACAGTAAGGTTTTTTCTTTTTTATCTTCCCATATAAACCAACAAAACAGAAACATCGCTTGGTGAAACACCACTAATTCTACTAGCCTGAGAAATAGAAACTGGTTTTATTTTGTTTAATTTCTCTTTCGCTTCTGTTGACAATGATTTTACTTTACTATAATCGAATTCTGAAGGGATTGGAACGTTTTCTAACCGATTCAATTTGTCTGCATTGTTTTTTTCTTTTGCGATATAACCAGAGTATTTTAAATGAATTTCAACTTGTTCAATAATTTCTTTATCGATTGATTCTTTAGATAAAAATTCTTTTAATGCTGTAATTTCTGTAAAATCAGCAATAGATAATTGAGGCCTTGCCGCAATTTTAATCAACTTCATTGATTGAGAAACCAGTGCGAGGTTTTTGGAACTTAAAATAGGATTCACCGTTTCTTTTTGAACACTTAAATTTGATAAGAAATGAATTGTTTTATCTGTTTTTTCCTTCTTTTCAGCCACACGATTCATCCGATTTTGAGACGCTAATCCAATTTCAAAAGACCTTGGAGTTAAACGTAAATCAGCATTGTCTTGACGTAACAACGTTCTGTATTCCGCTCTAGAGGTAAACATTCTATATGGTTCTTCAGTCCCTTTTGTTATTAGATCATCAATTAAAACCCCAATATAAGCCTCATTTCTTTTTAATAAAAAAGGGTGTTTCTTTTGAACTTTTAATGCCGCATTAATACCTGCCATCAAACCTTGAGCAGCTGCTTCTTCGTAGCCAGTGGTGCCATTAATTTGTCCAGCAAAAAATAAATTTTTAATTTTTTTAGTCTCAAGAGAATGTGTTAATTGTGTTGGAGGAAAATAATCGTATTCTATCGCATATCCGTAGCGAAAAAATTTTACATTTTCAAATCCAGAAATAGACCTAATAGCTTTGTCTTGAACGTCTTCTGGCAAAGAAGTTGAAAAACCATTTACATAAACCTCAACCGTATCCCAGCCTTCAGGCTCTACAAATATTTGGTGACTCTCTTTTGTCGAAAATCGATCAATCTTATCTTCAATAGAAGGACAATACCTTGGGCCAGTTGACTGAATTCTACCATTAAACATTGGGGATCTGTCAAACCCTTCTCTTAACAAATTATGCACCTCACTATTCGTGTGTGTTAAATAACATGAGCGTTGTTTTTGCAATGAATTTGTGATTGGTAAATAAGAAAACTTTTCTGGGTTTACATCTCCTGGTTGTTCGGTCATTTTAGAATAATCTAACGACCTTCCATCTACTCTTGGTGGAGTCCCCGTTTTCATCCTTCCGGAATCAAATCCTACTTTAACAAGATCTTCAGTAATTCCTGTAGATGCAATTTCTCCAGCTCTTCCTCCTCCAAATGTTTTTTCACCAACATGAATTAATCCGTTTAAAAAAGTTCCTGCAGTTAGAACAACTGTTTTTGATTTAATTTCTAATCCTAAAACCGTTTTAACCCCAATAATTTTGTCCTCATCAAATATTAAACCGTTCACAGAATCTTGAAAAAAATCTAGTTTATCAATTTTTTCTAATTGATTTCGCCACTCTTCTGCAAAACGCATTCTGTCACTTTGAGCTCTTGGGCTCCACATAGCAGGCCCTTTAGACTTATTCAACATCTTAAATTGAATAGCCGTTTTATCTGTCACAATTCCGCTATAACCACCTAATGCATCTATTTCTCTAACAATTTGTCCTTTTGCAATTCCTCCCATTGCAGGATTACAACTCATTTGAGCAATGTTTTGCAAACTCATGGTAATTAGCAAAGTATGAACACCCATATTTGCGCTTGCTGCCGCTGCTTCACTGCCCGCATGACCACCACCAACAACTATAACATCATATTTTGTAGAAAAAAAACTCATATTATATGTTTCACGTGAAACTTTCTATACTATTTAAACAATCATTTTCTTTACTTCTCATTTCTTCTTTTTCATTAATTAATTTGTCTTTATAACCTATAAAATGCAAAACACCATGTATCAAAACTCTGTGTAATTCATTTAAAAACAAGACATTATACGTTTTTGCATTTTCTTTTACCCTCTCAATAGAAATAAAAATATCTCCTCCAATAATTTTCCCGAGAGTGTTATCAAAACTAATAATGTCTGTAAATGTATTGTGATTTAAAAACTCGATATTTAATTTATGAAGATATTCATCATCACAGAAAATATAAGCAAGCTCACCTACGCGAAACCCTTCCTTTTTTACACAAAAACACACCCAATCTCTAATAGCGTCTTCGTTATGTAGTTGAAATTTTGTTTCGTAATTAAACTCAATCATGTACTTCTTTTACTTTAGTTTTTCTGAAATACTCTTGCACCTTCTTTTTGTAATTTTTTTGCAAAGGTAGCGATTGTCTATTTAATATTTCTGTTTGATTATAAAACATCTTTTTAATAAAAATATCAGAATTTTTATTAAAATACTGAAGTTGATTAGTTGTTGATTTTCTTTTTATGTCTTTTTCTTGTTCAAAAGTTGCCTTGTCTAACTTCAACAAATTGTACTGGAGCTGTTGCATTCTTTCAATAGTGTTTATGTTAAACCCCTTTTCAAGAATTTCGTTTTCAAGCTGTTCCATTGATTTTAAAATTTTAGCGGCAGCAGGATTTCCGTTTTCTCCTTTTTTTATAGCATTTTTCAACTCTTCTCTTAACTGTGCTTGCTCTTGATAAATACGGTATAATTCTCCATCTAAACCCTCTCCTTTGCCCTGTGAATTTTTTCCATTAGACCCTTTACCCTTTCCTTGTTTTTCTCCTTGTTTCATCTTTTCAATAAGGTCGCTTTGCTTTTTTATAATATCAGGTAGACTAAACTGTTTGCCGCCTTTTTTGCCTTTACCGGCTTTAGATTGCCTTGGTTTTTGCATGTTTTCTAAAATCGCACTTAAAAAATCCGCAAGATTATTCGCAGCTGTCATCACGTATTGCTGATTAGAAAATCCGCTTCTAAATTTATTTTCAGAAAAATTTTCTAATGATTCGTTTATGTTGTAATGGGCTGAAGAAAGGTCTTTTTGAATTTTTGTAGAAATTTTAGGCAACCGCATTGACAACATATAAATACTATCGTCTATATGTTCAAAATATGTTTTTAAGGTATTCTGCATTTTTAATTCTTTTCCGAAACTCGGATGAGAAACATCAATTTTAGAAAATGATTTCATTAAAGACTCTTGCTTAAAAGAAAAATTAAGGAGGTTTTTTAAAATTATTCGCAACGATTTTTCATTTTCTTCTTTCATTTCACCTTCCATTGCGTTCATAGCTTGTTGAAGCTTTTGACGAATCTCATTCATTTTTTTTGAGGCGTTCTTCTGATGTTTTTTTCTTGCTTTTTTATCTTGCTTAATCGTATTTTCTTCTGATTTCTCTAGTTGTTTTAATGCTGCCTTTTGCTCCTCTTTTGTTTCAGGAATTAGCATTGGTTCTTTTAATTTTTGATTATCTTTTTTTAACTCTTCTAATTCTTTTTGAATAGACTTAAACTCTTTTTTTATCTTCTGTTGGTTTTCTATAGTTTGCTTTTCGTTTTTTTGAAGAGCATTTTGCTTTGTAGAAAGTTTCTTTAATTTCTCTACTATTTGCATTGTTTTTTGCTCAACATAAAACCGCTTTGTCAATTCTAATATACGTTCTAAACTTCGTTCTTGTTGCTTGTTATCTTCTGTTAATTTTTTTATTTTTCTGAGCAAATCTTCTTTGTTTAGTTTTTCTGTTAGTTTTTTTATCTCATCTAAAAGGCGTTGTTCTTTTTCTAACTTCTTCAACTCTTCAATTCTTTTTTTAAGGATTTCCTTTTTATCCTTAATGTTTTTTGATTCGTTTGGCTTTTCTTTTAAGTTTTCCTGCAGCTTTTCTGTTTGTCGCTGCATCATTTTATTGTATTTTTCTTGACGCTTTATAAAACTCTGAATCTTTTTTTTATCATTCCAGTTTACGTTTTTCTTGTTTTGAAGCGCTTCTTTAATTTTTTTAATTGCCTCCTTATCTTGTTTTCGTTTGGTAAGAGATTTTTCAATCGTTTTTATTTGATTTCTTTGTGTATCTAATCCTTCTTGGGTTAACTCTTCTGCTGTTTTTATTTTATGTTTAAAAACTTTACTGAGACTCTTCTTATTTCCTGAAATAGCATCATTATCAAAAACCTGAAAATATACTTCATAATTAATTCCTTTTTTAAGTTTGATATTTCCTGGAAATTGAAAGTAAAAACTTTGATTTTCTGTTGATTTTAGAAATATTTTTTTTGTGTGTGTTTCCGACGGAAAATTTTCGTCATAATAAACTACTTCTAGCTTTTTTAAACCATAATCATCTGAAATTTTTCCAGCAAACTGAGCAAAATTCTGAGAAAGACTATCAACATCTGACAAGACTTCTATTTGCGGATATTCATCCTTTATCGTTTTAATTTGAAACGAAAGTTTTTCAAAATTCTTTAACTTTTTATTTGTTGTTGTAATTTGATAATCAACCTTATTTAAAATTCTTTTTTGATATCTAAAAAGGTTCTTAGAATTCTTAATAAATTTATCTCGGTGATTATTAAAAACAAAAGATACTGAGTCTGTTTGTTTAGTGCTTATGGTCCATGTTATATCGGTTCCTTCTGGTACTAAAAGGTTTCCTGTGCTTTGGGTTTGTTCGTTTTTCTTTCCTATATATTTGGGGTAATTTAAATCAATTGTTATGTTTTGAATGGTTGGTGTTTTTATAACCGAAATCGTATAATTTTTAGAAACAACCTTATTTGCCTTTACATAAAAATCAATCGAAGAAATAACACTTTCAAACACGTAGCTAAAACTACCTGAACCATTGTTTTGAAGATAATACTCTTGCTTGTTATAAAAAACTTTTACCTCTGAAGGTGTTACGCTTCCTGTTGTTTGAATTTGTAAAGTCAAAGACGCTTTTTGAAGAACTTCTAATGTTTGATTTTTTAGTGTAAAAGCAAAAGGAGCTGGAGGAATGTATTCTGATCTATGATGCACAACCCTATCATAAGAGCTACTAAAAACGTTGATGTTTCCAGTAATAAAAATCAACAACCAGATAAAAACAGGGACAACTCCGTATTTTAAGTATGCAATATTTTTTTTAAAATTAATTGCTTTTACAAACGGTATCGGCTGTATTTCTTCGGACTTTTGTTTAATACTCGCTAATAATAAATCCGATTGATTTCCTGATTCTTTTAGCTGCAAAACATTCAGTAGCTTGTCTCCAACTTCCGGAAAATGATTTCCAATAATTTTAGAAGATTCTTTTATTGATATTCCTTTTTGAATTCCAATTAACTTAAACATTGGTGTTAAAATAAAACGGAATAATAAATAGATTTCAACCAAAATAAAAATCCAAAAAAGAATAGTTCTAGCAGTTGGTTTTAACCATAAAAAATATTCTAAAAAAAGTGTAAAAAACAAATACAAAAAACCTAAAGAAAAAAATAAAATTGATCCTTTAATTAATTCGTTTATGTAAAATTTACGTACAAATTGATGTAGTTTTACTTCTATGTTTTTATATGAATCCATTATCTAACCAATAAAAATAGTCTTTTTAAAAGATTTTGCTAAAAAGAAACTGTTAAACCTTAAAAAAAGCATTTTGAATATCACTTTTTTATCATTACAAACTAAAGTATCTTTGTTTTTTGAAAATCAATTCTAAAATGAACAATAACGTAAGAGTTCGCTTTGCTCCTAGCCCAACAGGACCTTTGCATATTGGTGGTGTAAGAACCGCTTTATTTAATTATTTATTTGCTAAAAAACATGGCGGAACTTTTGTGTTGCGTATAGAAGATACAGATCAAACTCGTTATGTTGCAAATGCAGAGCAATATATTATAGACTCTTTAGATTGGTGTAACATTCCTTTTGATGAAGGTCCGGGAAAAAACGAAAAATTTGGCCCTTATCGTCAATCAGAACGTAAAGAAATCTATAAAAAATACGCAGATCAATTAATTGAAAGCGGTTGGGCGTATTATGCTTTTGATACTTCAGAACAATTAGATTTTCACAGAAAAGATCATGAAAAAAACGGAAAAACCTTTATCTATAATTGGCACAATCGTGAAAAGGGACGTTTGGTAAATTCTTTGGTTTTATCTTCGGATGAAGTTCAAAAAAAAATTAATGCTGGCGATAAATATGTAATCCGTTTTAAAACACCACAAGACGAATCATTATTGATGAATGATGAAATTCGTGGAACCATTAAAATTGATACAAATACATTAGACGATAAAGTGTTGTTTAAATCAGACGGAATGCCAACGTATCATTTAGCAAATATTGTAGATGATCATTTAATGGAAATTAGTCACGTAATTCGTGGTGAAGAATGGTTGCCTTCTATGCCATTACATGTTTTATTGTACAACGCTTTTGGTTGGAATTCTCCAAAATTCGCACATTTACCATTGATTTTAAAACCTGTTGGAAAAGGAAAATTAAGCAAACGAGATGGCGATAAATTAGGTTTTCCTGTATTTCCTTTAGCGTATACGAACGAACAAACCGGCGAAGTTTCTCGTGGATACAAAGAAGATGGATATTTTGCGGATGCTTTTATAAACATGTTGGCGTTGTTGGGATGGAATCCTGGAACAGAACAAGAACTTTTTTCTTTAGAAAAACTGGTTGATGTATTTGATTTAAAAAGAGTTAGTAAATCTGGCGCAAAATTTAGCCCAGATAAAACAAATTGGTTCAATCAACAATACATGCAAACCAAATCTGATGAAGAATTAACGGAATTATTTTTACCAATTCTTAAAAGTAAACTAGATGTCACTTCGAGCGCAGTCGAGAAGTCTTACGTTCAAAAAGTAGTTTCATTAATAAAAGAAAGAGCAACTTTTGTTTCAGATTTTTGGAATTTGTCTGAGTTCTTTTTTCACCCTCCAACAGAATATGATGCAAAAGCATCAAAAAAAAACTGGAAAGAAGGAACTCCTGAATTAATGCAAGAATTAATTTCTGTACTCTCAACTATTGAAGATTTTTCATCAGCAAACACAGAAACCGTAATTAAAGAATGGATTACCGCTAAAGAAATTGGTTTTGGTAAAGTAATGCAACCGCTACGTTTAAGTTTAGTTGGTGCTTTAAAAGGACCACATTTGTTTGATATTATTGAAATGATTGGTAAAGTAGAAACTATTAAAAGAATTGAAAAAGCTATTCATAATTTATAATTAAATTGCAACTTGTTTTGTAACATTCTTAATTTTTGGCGTCTTATATAATAGTTCGTTTCACTTCTTAAAAACTATAAATGATTATTTCAACTACAGACAAAATTCCTAACAAAGAAATTACTGAAATTATTGGTATTGCTAAAGGAAGTTCTGTTAGGGCAAGAAATGTAGGAAGAGATATTTTTGCAGGACTGAAAAGTATTATTGGTGGAGAAATTGAAGAATATACTAAATTGCTCACCCAGTCTCGAGATCAATCAATCAACCGAATGAAAGACGATGCTAAAAAAATGGGGGCTGATGCTGTTATTAATGTTAGACTTACGACTTCTATGGTGATGCAAACCACCTCTGAAGTTCTTGCTTATGGAACTGCCGTTAAACTAACTTAATTCTGGTTGTTTTACACAGCTTTAAATCTTTTATTAATACGGTGTGTATTTTGATGAAATTTTGTCAATTTAAGTAAGTGTTAAGATTTTTGCTTATAAATTAATTCTCGAACAGAAAATACCGTTCTGCATTATAATTCAAAAGTCATAAAGAGTGTCTAGTAATTAAGAGCTATTTATTTGTATCTTTAAGAAAAATTTCTAATCATAAAATAAAAAACCATGAATCCAACATTTATTATATTAATCGTAGTTGCATTTCTAATATTATTTGCGTCATTTTTTACCGTTAAACAACAAACATCTGCAATTATAGAGCGTTTTGGAAAATTTAATAGCATCCGTCAATCAGGGTTGCAATTAAAAATTCCTGTTTTTGATAGAATTGCAGGAAGAATCAGTTTAAAAATTCAACAATTAGACGTTATTATAGAAACTAAAACCTTAGATGATGTATTTGTGAAATTAAAAGTTTCTGTGCAGTTTAAAGTTATAAAAGAAAAAGTATATGATGCTTTTTATAAACTAGATTATCCACACGATCAAATTACTTCTTATGTGTTTGATGTGGTTAGAGCGGAAGTTCCAAAAATGAAATTAGATGATGTTTTTGTTAAGAAAGATGATATCGCAATTGCAGTAAAATTAGAATTAAACGAAGCGATGTCAAATTATGGATATGATATTATTAAAACGTTGGTAACAGATATAGATCCTGACGCACAAGTAAAAGAAGCAATGAATAGGATTAATGCTGCCGATAGAGAAAAAACTGCTGCACAATATGAAGGAGATGCGCAACGTATTTTAATTGTAGAACGTGCAAAAGCAGAAGCAGAAAGTAAGCGTTTACAAGGTAAAGGTATTGCAGATCAACGAAGAGAAATTGCGCGTGGTTTAGAAGAGTCTGTAGAGGTTTTAAATAGAGCCGGAATCAATTCTCAAGAAGCATCTGCATTAATTGTAATTACACAACATTATGACACACTACAATCTATTGGATCAGATACAAATAGTAACTTAATTTTATTACCTAACAACCCAAATGCTGCTAGCTCTATGTTAAACGACATGGTTGCTAGTTTTGCAGCAACAAATCAAATAGGAGAAAGTATAAAAGAAAATAGAGCCAAAGATGAATAAATTATGAAGTTTTTATTTTCTTGGCTTTCAACACCATATTATTTTAATCCATCAGTAAAATTTAAATTAAAAATAGGTTTTTATTTTGGGCTTTTTGTGTTTCTTTTTTTATATGTTTTTAAGCCATTTAACATACCCTCTTTAGTAGATTTAATTTTAGAATATACCGTTCTGTTAGGAGTTATTACTTTTTTTGGTGTGTTTTTTATGTTATATATTCCTGCGTTACTCTTTGAAAATTATTTTGATGAAGATAAATGGACAATTGGAAGAAATATTTTTGTAATACTAATTGGAATCATATTAATTGGATCCGTTTTATGGTATTTTGGTAATTTATTTAAAAGTACTTTTGGCATTGTAGGTATAAATTATTTTACTTTTTTAGCCTATACTTTTTCAGTTGGAGTTATTCCATTACTCTTTTTTGTTTTTATAAATGAAAAAAGTGTAAGAGAAAAGAGAGAAAAAAGAGCAAAAGAAATTAACACTTATAATAAAGAAAAATTAGTAAAAAAAATATTGATTCCAAAAATTACTATTTATTCTGATAATAAAAAAGAAAAACTTATTTTTAAACCTGATGATTTAGTATACATCTCATCACAAGGAAATTATGCAAGTTTTTTTATACAAGAAAACACTAATCTAAAAGAAAAAATATTAAGAGTAACCTTAACAAAAATTGATACTGAACTAAAAGATTATGTTAATGTAATACGCTGTCATAAGTCGTACATAGTAAATGTTAATTTTATTAAAGATATTAGTGGTAATGCTAGAGGTTATTTGTTAAAATCGGATATTATTCCTTTTAGTATTCCTGTTTCTAGGAGTTTTAGTAAACAATCTTTAAAAAGCTTATTGAATTAATTTACTTCCTTTTTATCCCAAAAAACAATTATTTCTTCCTTTTTAAAACAAAATATAAATAAAAATATATTTTCTGTATTTTAGAAACATATATTTACAGTAATATACGATTAGGTTAAAAACATTGGGGGATTTTTTTAATTTAATAAAAAGTAAAAAGCTCAACAATATTGTTGAGCTTTTTTTATTTTTAAGAAAAAATTTAATTATTTCTTTTTTTCTGCTTTCTCTTTATCTTCTTCTTTAGAAGCTTTTTTAAATTCCTTAATTCCTCCACCTAACCCTTTCATTAATTCTGGAATTTTTTTTCCTCCAAACAAAAGTAAAATACCTAAACCAATAATTATCCATTGCCAAGGTCCAACAAATCCGAGAAATATAGTAAGTGTGTTCATTTTTTTAAAATTTTATATGGCAAAGATACAAAAACGTTTTTATTCTTTAACTACACTCATTGTAAGTTAATTCTTTGATTCAATAATACCTCCTAAAACTTTTTTAGTTTTTAAAACCTCAGGATTTCCTTTATAAAAAATAGAACCCCCAAAACTAACTTTAGCATCTAGGGTTTCGCCTACTGATATTTCTGTTTTACCTCCTAAAGATGATTTAACAATAGAAACGCCCGTCGTAATTAATTTATATCCATGATAAACACCTTTATTACCGGTTTCTATCGTTTGATTTTTTGTAGTACCAGATAATTTAACAACACCTCCTAAAACAGATTTCACTGTTAAATGTTTAACAGTAAGTACCATATTTATTAGTGCTCCTTCTTGCGCTTTCACTTCAACTTGTAATTGATTAAATTCTTTTGCTGTTATACTTGCTCCTTCATTTGCGTCAATAATAATAATCGGGTTTTTATAAAATAATTGTATACTAACATTATCATTAGCTAATGTTTCAGGAAATTTTAAAGCAATTTTTAAAGTGTTTCTAGAGTTTCGGACAGTAACTTTTTTTGATTTTTTTCCTGTAATAACTAACTTTTGTTCGTTAGACTTAATCAATTCAATATGAATTCCGTTATATACTTTCAGTATAGAAAAATCTCCTAAATTTTTTGTAATTGCAGTTTGTGCTGTAAAAGAAACTGTAAAAAACAATAAAATTATTGTTACACTATTTTTCATTTGATTCTATTTAATACTATAAAGACTAAAACCTATTTTTATTGTGGTAAATGATATTAATTTTCTATCAATTTAAAATCTAAATGTTTACGCTCTAGGTCTGTCTTTTTTACTTTTACAACAACCTCATTTCCTAATTGATAGATTTTTTTTGTAGACTGACCAATAATAGCGTATTGTTTTTCATCAAAAATAAAATAATCGCTTTTTATATCTCTGATTCTAACCATCCCTTCACATTTGTTTTCTTTAATTTCTACATAAATTCCCCATTCTGTAACTCCAGAAATAACGCCTATAAATTCTTGATCTTTATGATCTTGCATATATTTTACTTGCATATATTTAATAGAATCACGTTCTGCTTTTGAGGCTAAATATTCCATTTCTGATGAATGTTTACATTTTTCTTCGTAAACAGCTGCTGTAGGTGAATTTCCGCCATCTAAATACTGTTGTAGTAATCGATGTGTCATTACATCAGGATAACGTCTTATTGGTGATGTAAAATGGCTGTAGTAATCAAAAGCTAATCCGTAGTGACCAATATTTTGAGTTGTATATTCTGCTTTACTCATGGTTCTAATCGCTAAGGTTTCTACCATATTCGATTCTGCTTTACCATGAACGTCTGAAAGTAATTTATTTAACGATTGCGAAATAACTTCTTTAGAATCTGTTTTTAAAGAATAGCCAAATTTACTTACAATACCTTGTAGAGCATTTAATTTATCAATATTTGGTTCGTCGTGCACACGATAAATAAATGTTTTTTTACTTGGCCTTCCTTTTTCTTGACCAATAAATTCTGCTACTTTTCTGTTTGCTAACAACATAAATTCTTCAATTAATTTATTAGCATCTTTTGCTTCTTTAATGAAAACTCCAACAGGATTTGCTTCTTCATCTAAATTAAACTTCACTTCTACTCTATCAAAAGATATTGCGCCAGCTTTCATACGTTTTTTGCGCATTTTTTTAGCCAACTCATCTAGTTTCAACGTTGCTTCTACAATTTCTTTAGTTACCGTATATTCTTTATCTGTGATAGAAATATCCGCAGGAATTGTACATTTTAAAGATGAGATTCCTCCTCGTTCCTCGTTCGGAATGACAGATTGGTCTGAATTGTCTTGTTTCTTGTTCCTGCTATCTTGATTCTCTTCAATCAAATATTGTGCTTCTTCATACGCAAAACGTTGATCTGAATATGTAACAGTTCTTCCAAACCATTTATTAATAACTTGCGCTTTTTCATTGATTTCAAAAACAGCAGAAAAAGTTAATTTTTCTTCATTTGGTCGTAAAGAACAAACTCCGTTTGATAACATTTCTGGCAACATTGGTACAACTCTATCAACTAAATACACTGATGTTGCTCTTTCATAAGCTTCATCATCTAAAATTGTTCTTTCTTGTAAATAATGCGAAACATCTGCAATGTGAATTCCTATTTCATAATTTCCATTTTCTAATTTTGTAAACGACAATGCATCATCAAAATCTTTTGCATCTTTCGGATCAATTGTAAATGTTAAATCGCTTCTCATATCTCTACGTTTTGCAATTTCTTGTTTCGTAATTTCTATTGGAAGATTTTCTGCTTCGTCTTCTACTTCTTTAGGAAATTCATACGGTAAACCATATTCTACTAAAATAGAATGCATTTCTGTATTGTGATCTCCTGGTTTTCCTAAAACTGTTGTAATTTTTCCAAACGGATTTTTAGAGTTTGATGGCCAATCTGTTAAAGTTGCTACTACTTTATCTCCGTCTTCTGCGCCGTTTATTTTGTTTTGCGATATAAAAATATCAGCATACATTTTGTTATCATCCGGAATTACAAATCCGAAATTTTTATTGAGTTGTAACACACCAACAAATTCGGTTTTTGCTCTTTCTAAAACCTCAACAACATCTGCTTCTAGTTTTTTACTTCCACGTTTATTATAGGTGTAAACCTTAACAGTATCTTTATGTAATCCTTTATTTAAATTGATTGAAGGAATAAAAATATCATTATCAAAATCATCAGAAATAAAATACCCATTTCCGTTAGATGTAACATCTAATATACCAACACTGTATTTTCTATCTACATTTATTTTAAATTTTCCTCTATCGGTTTCTTTAATTTTTTTTGTAGTTGTTAATTCTGCTAATTTTTTTAATATTTGGGTTTTTCCATCTGTATCGGAAATTCCTATTTTTGATGCTATTTGCTTATAATTATAAGATTGATTTGCATCTTGATTTAATATTTTAAATATATTTTTGGTTAAATCTTTTATGATTTTTCCTTTCTTTTTAAAAATTTTATTTTTTTTAGACATTTGTCTTTATATTGTTTTTATTGATAGCAAATTACACTATTTAAATCGTATTTATTATTAATTTAAAGTTATGAATTCAAATTTCGTACTTTGCTTTTTTATTAATTTATTTATTGTTATGAAAACAAATTGGTTTTTAATTGTGAATCCAACATCTGGAAACGGAAAATCTAAAAAAAATTGGAGAAAAATTTCAGATGAATTAAAAAAACAACACATTTTGTTTTCGTTTGCTTTTACTGAATATTCTAAACATGAAGAAATATTAGTAGAAAATGCTATAAAAAATGGTTTTACTAAAATAATTTCTGTTGGTGGAGATGGAACTTTACATCATGTAGTAAACGGAATAATGAAGCAAAAATTAGTAGAAACTAACACTATACAACTTGCTGTAATACCAATTGGTACTGGAAATGATTGGGTAAAAACCTATAACATTCCGACAAAGATAGAGAATTCTATTGCAATAATCAGTAAAGAAAAAACAATACTGCAAGATATTGGTAAATTAGAAACAGAAAATAACACGATAACATACTTTAATAATGTAGCAGGAATCGGGTATGATGGATATGTTGCTAGTAAATTAAAAAATTTAAAACGTTTTGGTGGAATCGCATATTTATTAAGTGGTTTGTATGGATTATTATTTTATAAAAAATCAACCTTTACTATAAAAATTAATAATCAAAAAATTAAAGAAAAGTGTTTAATGGTTGTTTTTGGAATTTGTAAATATTCTGGTGGCGGAATGCAATTTACAAAGGATGTTGATACTTTAGATGGTTTGTTAGATATTACAATTGCTAAAAATTTAACCTTATTTGATATGGTTTTTAATTTACCAAAACTATATAGTGGTAAAATTGTACATCATAAAAAAGTAGCTACTTATAAAACAAGTTCTTTAAAAATTACTCCAGATTTAAAAAAAGAAAATCCTTTTATTCAAGCAGATGGAGAATTAATTAATTCTGGATACATTAATATATCAATTATTAAAAAAGCAATTCTATTTATTGTTCCATAATTTATAAAAGTTAAAGAAATCTTAATTTTTTTGTAACACTTTTTAAAATTCTACGTCTTTATAATGTAAGAAGTTTAAAAAATGAAACAATTTCATAAAATAATAGCATTATTTATCTTTATTTTTATAACAGGTATTTTTATTACTGTAATAAATATAAATACTTCTTTAAATTCTCATACTTCTCCAGAATCTATAAAAATTCAAAAAGACACAATCCATTTCAAACAATTAAATACTAAAACTATTTAATTTTAAGTCTACTGTTTTGAGTTATCAACACTTTATATTTATATTATTATTTTATTTAATTAAATTTTAAAAAAGATGATGTTAATAATATAGTGTTAATAGATACAATAATTTTTTACTTTACTATTTTTTTATATCACTTATTAAATTTAATAAACAATTTATACCTTTATTAAAACCTTAATAATCAATTCTTTTTTTAGTTTATAAACATCTTTAATAAACAGTTATACATCTTTTTTATTTATAATTTTATAAAAGTATATTGTAAAGAAAGGGTTCTTTTTATGTTGATAAAAAGTTATTATAAAATAAGAAAAAAAATTGATAGTTTCATTTACATTCTTGTATTGTAATAATAATTGAAACCATCAAAAAAAGTTTTAAAAAAGAGAGAATACTTCTTAACATTTAATAAAATAACGTAATACTCTTATTTTTAAATAGTTATTATAATTTCTAAAAAATTAATTTTTAAACACTGTTGATAACCATCTTTATGTTTATTTTTGTTAGAGCTAACTTAATTAAAAACAACTTATTATGACGATTGCAATAGGAAATGATCATGCAGGAACAATCTATAAATTTGAAATTATAAATTACTTAAAAGAAAAAGGATTTACTGTTTTAAATTTTGGAACTGATACAAATCATTCTATGGATTATCCTGATGCAATTCATCCAACAGCAGAAGTTGTTGAAACAGGTAAAGCAACTTTTGGAATTATTCTTTGTGGTTCTGGAAATGGCGCACAAATAACAGCAAATAAACATCAAGGAATTAGAGCTGCACTTTGTTGGAATAATGAATTAGTTACGTTAACTCGCCAACATAACAATGCAAATATTTTAGCCATTCCTGCTCGTTTTGTTTCTTTACAACAAGCGTTAGGTTTTGTAGATATTTTTTTAAACACAGAATTTGAAGGTGGTCGTCATGCAACTAGAGTGAATAAAATTTCTTATAGTTAAAAATGGAATTTTTAGTAAAAACTTTTTCAGAATTAAATACATCAGAATTATATAAAATACTTCAATTACGATCAGAAGTTTTTGTAGTTGAGCAAGATTGTGTGTATCAAGATTTAGACTTTAAAGATCAAAAAGCAGTACATGTAATTGGTATTAAAAATGATAAAATTATTGCTTATACACGTATTTTTAAACCAGGAGATTATTTTAAAGAAGCAAGTATTGGTAGAGTTATAGTTGACGCTAAAGAACGTAAATTTGGTTACGGACATGATTTAATGAAAGCTTCTATAAAAGTAATCCAAAAAAAATTTAACACTTTAAAAATTACAATTTCCGCACAAGTTTATTTAAAAAATTTCTACGAATCTCATGGATTTAAAAAAGCTGGAGATGAATATCTAGAAGACGGAATTCCGCATATAGAAATGCTAAGAAATTAAAAATATTATAATAACTTATTTACTTCTTTTACACCACCAAGTTCTAAATCGTTTAAAAAAATAGTTCCAATTCTAACACGTATTAAACGTAAAGTAGGAAAACCAACTGCGGCAGTCATTTTTCGAACTTGTCTAAATTTTCCTTCGTTTATTGTAATTGAAATCCAACTTGTTGGTCCGTGGCGTTCATCACGAATTTTTTGAGTTCTGTTTGGAAAATTTGGTGGAGAAATCAAAGAAGCTTCACAGGGTTTTGTGGTGTATTTTTTTCCATCAAAACCAATTTCTACACCCGTTTTTAATGTTTCAATTTCTTTTTGATTAATATTTCCATCAACTTGAACATAATATTCTTTATCTACTTTTTTACTTCTTATATGTTCGCTTACTTTTCCGTCTGTTGTTAATAATAACAAACCTTCTGAGTTTGTATCCAATCGCCCAATAGCCATGGTTCCTTCAGGAAAATCAAACAAATCTCCTAATAATTTTTTCTTCCGTTTGTGTGGATTTACAAACTGAGAAATTGTTCCGTATGGTTTGTGAAGGATAAAATGACGATGTAAATTCATAAAAATAGATTCACCACAATAGTACGAAAATGTACCTTAAAAATTTTAGGAAAACTCAATGATAATTTTGTAACTTAGTCGTTCTTATTTTAAAAAAAATTATAACAAAAATATATGTCAGCAGAAAAAGAAAAAGCAGCAAAGTTAAAAGCATTACAACTTACTTTAGACAAGATGGATAAGGTTTATGGAAAAGGAGCGGTAATGAAAATGGGTGATAGTAAAGTAGAAGATATTGACGCTATTTCTTCAGGTTCTTTAGGATTAGATTTAGCATTAGGTGTTGGTGGTTATCCAAGAGGAAGAGTGATAGAAATTTACGGACCAGAATCTTCTGGTAAAACAACGTTAACACTTCACGCAATTGCAGAAGCACAAAAAGCTGGTGGAATTGCAGCATTTATTGACGCAGAACACGCTTTTGATCGTTTTTATGCAGAAAATTTAGGCGTAGATATAGAAAATTTAATTATTTCTCAACCAGATTATGGTGAGCAAGCTCTAGAAATTGCAGATAATTTAATTAGCTCTGGAGCAATTGATATTATCGTTATAGATTCTGTAGCGGCTCTTACACCAAAATCAGAAATTGAAGGAGAAATGGGAGATTCTAAAATGGGTTTACACGCCCGTTTAATGTCTCAAGCATTACGTAAATTAACAGGAACAATTAGCAAAACAAAATGTACTGTAATTTTCATCAACCAATTAAGAGAAAAAATTGGTGTTATGTTTGGTAATCCAGAAACAACAACCGGAGGAAATGCTTTAAAATTTTACGCCTCTGTTCGTTTAGATATTCGTAGAAGAACACAAATAAAAGATGGCGATCGTGTAATTGGTAATATGACTAAAGTAAAAGTTGTTAAAAACAAGGTTGCGCCGCCGTTTCAAATTGCAGAATTTGATATTATGTACGGAGAAGGAATCTCTAAAGTTGGTGAAGTATTAGATATTGGTGTTGAGTTAGGAATCATTAAAAAAAGTGGTTCTTGGTTTAGTTATGGAGAAACAAAATTAGGTCAAGGAAGAGATGCTGTAAAAGGATTGATAAAAGACAATCCAGAATTAGCTGAAGAATTAGAAGCTAAAATTAAAGAAGCAATAAATAATCAAGATTAAGTATTTTTAAAAGTTCTACTTAATTAAAAAGCTATTTCAATTATTTGAAATAGCTTTTTTACTTTTACATAATGATACAAGTTACAAAGCAAATTTCTTTACAACCTATTAAAAACACAGATTGTGAGTTGTTGTTTTCTTTAATGAAAGAAATTTATCCGCCAGCATATTCTCATTTTTGGAAAGATGGTGGAAACTGGTATGTAGCTTCTCAATACTCAAAACCTGCTATTTTAAAAGATTTATCTGAAGAAAATAGCGACTATTATTTTATCCTTTTTAAGGATGAAATTGTTGGAAACTTTAGAGTTGTTTGGGATAAAAAACTAAAAGGTTTAACAGAAGAAAAGCAAGTTAAATTACACCGTATTTATATCCATCAAAAAACCCAGGGAAACGGAATTGGAAAAAAATTACTTTATTGGTTAGAAGAAAAAGCTAAACAAAAAGGCTATGAAATTATTTGGTTGGACGCAATGAATGAACAACCACAAGCTTTTGCTTTTTACAAAAAGTTAGGATTTCAAGACCACACTCACGAGCTTTTAAACTTTGATTTATTACGTGATGAGGTACGTAAAATGAGTCAATTATATAAAAAGATGTAGTTTTTTATTTAGAAAACATTTTTACAAGCCACAAAACCAAATACAAACCAATACCAAAACCAGCGAATATAACAGCAACAACAAAAGCAATTCTTATGTTTTGTGTTTTCCATCCTAATTTACCACTTAACCAATCAGATACTCCTAAAATCATAATTTTACTATTTTAATTTTTACATTCCTGTACTTCCAAAACCACCAGAACCACGTTCTGTTTCGTTTAAAAGTTCAACTTCTTCCCATTTTATACGTTCGTGTTTTGCTATTACAAGCTGAGCAACACGTTCGCCATCATTAATTACAAAATCGTCGTTCGATAAATTCACTAAAATTACACCGATTTCTCCACGATAATCTGCATCAACAGTTCCAGGAGAGTTCAACACGGTAATTCCTTTTTTAGCCGCTAAACCACTTCTTGGTCTAACTTGTGCTTCAAAACCAATTGGCAAGGCTATAAACAAACCTGTTTTTACGATGGTTCTTTCTAAAGGTTTTAGTGTGATAACTTCTTCAATATTTGCGCGCAAATCCATTCCTGCAGAACCTTCTGTTTCGTAATTTGGAGTTTTGTGTTTCGATTTGTTGATTATTTGTACATTCATAAATTAGCGTTTCAAAAATTGTTTTATGGTTGATTTTTCTATCAAAAATATACCTCCAAAGTAACTAAAAATTGTTGAAATTGAAAACCAAAGATTTCCTCTAAAGAAACTAAAAGAAACCCAACACAATACGGTTGCGAAAAGCACATAGAATCCAACCTTTTTTAATTGATACGGAACAGGATAATGCTTTTTACCAACAATATAAGATATCACCATCATAAACCCGTAGGTAATTAAAGTTGCCCAAGCAGAAGCCATAAACCCTATTTTAGGAATCATTATAATGTTAAATGTAATTGTAATAACTGCTCCTAAAACCGAAAAATACATTCCGTATTTAGTTTTATCAGTTAATTTATACCAAATAGATAAGTTATTGTAAATTCCTAAAAATAAATTTGCTAATAAGATAATTGGCACAATTTGAAGTGCTTCAAAATATTCTGGTTTTCCTAATAAAATAACTGCAAAAAGATCAATAAAAACAACTACAATTAACATAAATAATGCGCCTAAAATGGTAAACCAAGTGAGTATTTTAGCATAGGTTTCTTTGGCGTTTTTTTTATCTGCATGATTAAAAAAAAACGGCTCTGCTCCTAAACGAAAAGCCATAATATACAAGGTCATAAACACACCTAATTTATAACTTGCAGCATAAATTCCCATTTGTTCTTTTCCTATTAAATTACCCAACAAGAGCTTGTCTAAATTTTCATTGGTTACAAAAGCTAAGCTTCCAACCATCATTGGTAAACTATACCGTAACATTTTCTTTAAAAGGAGAACATCAAAATTTATTTTAAACTTAAAAATAATCGGAAATAATAATAAAAAAGTGGTGGCGCTTGCTACTGTTCCGGCAACAAAAATATGCATCACTTTTGGATACGAATTATAATAATCTACAATAAAATTTGGTAAACTAATTTGATGTTTTATTGCGTACGGAACAAACCACAAAAAGAATACATTTAACAAGGCAAAAATTAAAATGTTTACTATTTTATAAATGGTAAAATGTATGGGTTTATTTGCAACACGCAAATACGCATACGGTATTACAACAAGAGTATCTAAGGTAATTGTCCACACTAGTAATTTAAAAAACAACGGGTTTTTAAATCCGAAGAAAATAGAAATATCAGTACTAAAAAACAACATTGCAAACAAAAACAACAAGCTTGTTGCCAATAAACTAACAAAAGAAGTTGAAACGATTTTTCCTTTGTCATTTTCTTTCGAAAAAAAACGAAAAAAAGCAGTTTCCATTCCGTAAGTTAGCAACGCGTTAAAATATGCTGCATACACGTAATAATCAGTATTTACGGCATATTTATCTGCTTCTAAAGTTGAGGTGTGTAGTTTTACTAAAAAAATATTTATAGCTCTTGGCAATACAGCCGCAATACCATAAATTATTGTGTCTTTAAAAAAACGGTTTAAATTACTCAAAAGAAAATGTCTTGTACAAATATAATAATTAACGCAAGTATTGTGTGTTAGAACATTGTTTTATTACATTTGACTACTTTAATTAATGTAAATATGAATTCAAACCCTAAAATAGCGGTTTTTGGCGGAGGAAGTTGGGCAACAGCAATCGTAAAAATGTTAACTGAAAATTTAGAAAGTGTTGGTTGGTATATGCGTAACGTTTCTGCAATTGAACATATAAAAAAACATCATCATAATCCAAATTATTTAAGCTCTGCAGAGTTAAACCCAGAGAAATTAGACGTAGCTAATGATATAAATTATTTTGTTAGTAATTATGATGTTTTAATATTTGTAATTCCGTCTGCCTTTTTAAAATCTGAATTAGAAAAAATTACTGCACCTTTAGAAGGAAAAACTATTTTTTCTGCGATTAAAGGAATTGTACCAGAAACAGGACTAATTATAGGAGAACATTTTCATAAAATATATAATATTCCTTTAGAAAACATTGGGGTTATTACAGGGCCATGTCATGCAGAAGAAGTGGCAATGGAACGGTTGTCTTATTTGACTTTAGCGTGTCAAGATCAGGAAAAAGCAATAACCTTAAGCAAGTTTATTGTAAGCAGTTATATTAAAACAAAGATTTCTGACGATATTATAGGAACAGAATATGCCGCAATGTTAAAAAATATTTATGCGATTGCTGCAGGAATTGCACACGGCTTAGGTTATGGAGATAATTTTCAGTCGGTGTTAATGAGTAATGCAATTAGAGAAATGAAACGCTTTATTAAAAAGGTTCATAAAATGAAGCGAAACATTAATAACTCTGCTTATTTAGGGGATTTATTGGTTACAGGATATTCTACTTTTAGTAGAAATAGAATGTTTGGTAATATGATTGGAAAAGGATATACCGTAAAATCTGCTCAAATGGAAATGAGTATGGTTGCTGAAGGGTATTACGCAACAAAAAGTGCCCATAAAATAAAAGAAGAAAACGGAACTAAAACACCAATTATTGACGCCGTATATAATGTTTTATATGGTGGAAAAGAAGCAAAAGATCAGTTTGAAAAACTAACGCATAAGTTAAATTAATTATCTTTTACACTAATTATTTTTCTTTAAACAATTTGTTATTTAACAAATTTAAAGCTGCAATTTTATCGGCGGTTTTCACCAAAAGCGAAATGTTATAATCACTTCCTCCGTAAGAAATCATTCTAACAGGAATCTTTTTTAATGCGTTAAAAACGAGTGCACTAATTCCTTCTTTTTTCTGGGAAAAATCACCAGCAACACAAATAATACTTAAATCAGAATCAATATTTATTTTACCAAATGGCTCCAATTCTGTAATTATTTTTGAAAGATAAGAAATATCATCGACAGTTAAAGAAATTGCAACTTCAGATGTTGTAATCATGTCAATTGGTGTTTTGTTGTTTTCAAAAACCTCAAAAACTTTTTTTAAGAAACCATAAGCCATTAACATTCGGTACGATTTTATTTTAATTGCTGTAATTCCGTCTTTTGCAGCAATTGCAGTAAATCCTTTATTTACTGTTTTATTCTTAACAATTGTTCCTTTAGAAAACGGATTAAACGTGTTTTTTAACAACACCGGAATACTGTTTTCTTTTGCCGGAATTAAACTCTGCGGATGTAAAATTTTTGCACCAAAATAAGCCAATTCTGCAGCTTCATCAAAAGAGATTTCTTCAAGAGAAAACGTATTGTCAACGAAACGAGGATCGTTATTGTGCATTCCATCAATATCGGTCCAAATCTGAATTTCATCAGTACCAATAGCTGCGCCAATTAACGACGCTGTATAATCGCTTCCGCCACGTTGTAAATTTGAAATTTCTCCTGCTTCATTTTTGCAAATAAAACCTTGAGTAATCCAAAGTTTTTCTGTTGATTTTTGACTTAGTATTGGCGTTAATTGTTCTTTTATTTTTGAAATTGTTGGTTCATTATTTTCATCAACACTCATAAAATCTAGCGCCGAAATTAATGTAGAAGAAACATTTGATTCTTCTAAAAACATTGAAACCAAATTGGTTGATAAAATTTCTCCTTGTGCAACAATTGTGTTTTCTAAATTTAAGTCGGTAGTTGTTAAACGTCTAAGAAAATTAAATTTTTCGGAGACAAATGAAAGCGCTTTGTCTTTGTATTGATTCGAAACAAATAATTCATGTATTAAAACTTGATACTCTTTTTCCAAGAGATGTATCAATTTTAAAGATTCTTTAAATTGCTTATTTTTGACTGCCTTTGATACAGACAGTAAAGAGTTTGTTGTGCCAGAAACAGCAGACAAAACAACTATTTTATGAGTTGTACAAGTTGTAATAATATCTACAACTTTTTTTATGTTTTCTGCGTTTCCAACAGAGGTTCCTCCAAATTTTAAAACAATCATTTTATTCATTTTTTGCACAAAAAAACAACGAAACACAATTAGTAACAATTTTATTTAATATTTTTACATATTATAACATTGTGTTTAAAATTAAACAGAAATGAAAACCATTCAAGAAGCAGTAGAAAGCACCATTCGAAAAACACCATTTATTGAAGAAGCGCTGAATGAAAAATTAATAAACGTATCGTCTTTAGCTCGAGTTATTTTACCAGAAGTTTCAGCATTATTAAAAAGGGAAATAAAAATCGGGGCCGTAATGATGGCGATAAACCGTTTATCGCCAGCAAACGAATTACGAGTAAGAAAAAATATAAAAAAGCTTTCGTTAAATTTAGGAGATGTTATAGTACGATCAGATCTGTGTGACTTCACATTTAAAAATACACCTTCTTTACTTAAAGAAATGGCAAAATTATTAAGTAAAGCTTCTAATAGCAACGATTATTTTTTAACAGTTTCTCAAGGAATCTTCGAAAGTAATATTGTTACAAGTATAAACTTACAGCCACATGTAGAAGAAATTTTTCAAAAAGAGATACTTATACATAGTGTTGTTAATTTAGCATCAATTACCATTAAATTACCTAAAGAGAATTTAGAGCAATCAGGTGTTTACTATTTTATATTAAAGCAATTTGCATGGGCAAATATTGCGGTTCAAGAGGTAATTTCTACCACACATGAAATGACAATAATTGTTAAAGAAGAAGACATAAACGAAACTTTTGCGATTTTAATGGACTTAAAACTTGGATAAACACATGAAAACAACGCTAAGAGTTTTACTTGTTTTTTTGATTCTCTTTTCTTGTAAAAGAAAGGTAAAAACACCTATAAATATTCGAACTAATTTTACAAAAGAAGAGTCAAGAATTTTAAATACAGCTAAAACAATAATTAAGAAAGCATATTTTGGAACCTTTATTACTGTTGATAAAAAAGGGCAACCAAAAGCAAGAATAATGGAGCCTTTTGCACCCAATAAAGCCTTTGTTATTTGGTTAGCCACAAATCCTAAAAGCAGAAAAGTTCAAGAAATCAAAGACAACCCCTCAGTAGCACTTCATTATTTTGATAAAGAAAGTTTAAGTTATGTTTCTTTTGTAGGAACCGCTTTTTTGATTGATGACGAGGCAATAAAGTCAAAAAAATTTAAAAAAGGATGGAATCAGTTTTATAAGAATCAAAAAGAAGCGTATTTATTAATAAAATTTATTCCTAAAACGCTTGAGTTAATAAGTGTTTCAAATCAATTTTCAGGCGACTCAATTACCTGGAAACCGCATTTGGTATCATTAAGAAAAGAAGGTCATTAACGAAAACGTATTGCTTTTTTTATGTTTTTTTCTAATACTTGTTTATGTTTGTTTGTCGTTTTTAAATCCCAGTTAAAAGCAATTGAAAATTCATTTAAAACCAGCTTTTTATAAAGGTCTACACTTGGCATATCAAAAAATAAGCGACCTGTTCTTCGCATAAAAAAGTCAGTTGGAGAACACGCCATCTCGTAATAAATAGTAAACCAAACTTCTGCTTTTATCAATTTTTCTGTTGAATTTTTCTCAGTAAGTTGCTTAAATTTTTCAATCACGTCTTCTGTTTGTCGGCCATAATTATACACTAAATATTCAGCATCATTCTTATCAAAACCATAGATAGTTATTTGATCTAGAATTTCTTGAATATATGTTTTTACAGCATTAGAGTTTTTAAAAACACCCCCAGAAAGCATAATTTTTTCTGTTTTCACACTTTCAAACTTTTTTTCAAAGCGCCTTTTGTACTTTTTAGCAATCAAATCTACAATACGTTCCGACATTTTCCTGTAGCCAGTTAATTTTCCTCCTGCAATAGATATTAATGCTGTTTTTGAAACAAAAATTTCATCTTTTCTTGACAGTTCGGATGCAGATTTTCCTTCTTCATGAATTAAAGGACGCAAACCAGCCCATGAAGATTGAATGTCATCTTTTGTTAAATTAACCGAAGGAAACATATTGTTTACCGCAGTAATTAAATAAGTTGTATCTACTAAATTAGCCGTGACATTGTTTTTGTCTAATTGAAAATTTGTGTCTGTGGTTCCAAAATAGGTAATTTTGCCTCTGGGGATTGCAAACATCATTCTTCCGTCAGGAATATCGAAATACACAGACTGTTTTACAGGGAGTTTTTCATGTGCAACTACTAAATGAATACCTTTGGTTAAACGAAGACGTTTACCAATTTTAGAATTATTTAATTGACGCAACTCATCTACCCAAGGCCCGGTTGCGTTGACTACATATTTTGCTCTTATTTCAAACTTTTGATCAGAAATTGAATCTAAAACCTTAGCGCCAGCTATTCTATTATCTTCATATAAGAACTCGATTGCTTCTGTGTAATTTTGTGCTAAAACACCATAATTATGAGCTGTTTTTAAAACTTCAATTGTAAGTCTAGCATCATCAGTTCTGTATTCAGCATAATATCCAGAACCGTGTAATATTTTCTTAGGAAGCAACGGCTCTTTTTCTAAACTTTCACTTTTGTCAAGCATTTGTCTTTTATCTTCTCCTGCTACGCTTGCTAAAATATCGTACACCTTTAAACCAATAGAAGTTAACCACGAACCATATGTACCGCCTTCTATAAGAGGTAAAATCATTTTTTCTGGAATCACTAAATGTGGCGCAAGTTTATGTACAATTGCACGTTCTGTGCCTACCTCTTTTACCAACCAAAAATCAAACTGTTTTAAATAACGCAAACCGCCATGTATTAATTTTGTTGATTTAGAACTTGTGCCTGAAGCAAAGTCATTTTTTTCAATTAAAGCAACTTTCATTCCTCGAGAAGCAGCGTCCAACGCAATTCCTGCCCCTGTTATTCCACCACCAATAATTAATACATCAAATTCGCTATTTTGTAGTTCTTTTGAGATATTTTTCCTATTGAAGTAAGAGAATTTATTCATGTTTTTCTTTTATTAGGTAGAGTAATTAATCTAAAATTTGTGTTGGCAATCCGTCAATACTAGTTTGATTTCTTTCTTTCCAGTAATTTTCTATTTTCTCTTTTCCTTGCTCTTTAGCCCAATCATTTAACTGGGTTCGCTCACCTGTATATTCGTAATAAGGAATTGACATTCCGCAAGAACTTTGTACGCTAATTATCGTAATATCAAAAATTTGACGTGCACCAGGAATCTTTGGAAACTGAGTAATTAACTTAGCCCATTCATTGTGTGTTGGTTTAATTTCTTTTGCCGTTCCATAAATACGAACAATGTTTGGAGGTCCTTCAAAAGCGCAAAACATTAGGGTAATTCTATTGTCGTTTAAAAGATGTGCAGCAGTTTCATTACCACTACCAGTTACACTTAACCATTGTATTTTTTTCTCGGATATAATTCTAAAACTATCCATCCCTTTTGGAGATAAATTAATTCGACCTTCTTTTGGTGCAGTTGCTACGAAGAACATTTTTTGTGTTTCAATAAACTGTTGCACTCTCCTTGTAATTTTATCGTTGAATTTTGCCATCCTTTTTTGTTATAATTCTCCTTCCCAATTCATTGATTTTTTAACAGCTTTTAGCCATTTTTTATATAATCTTTCTCTTTTTTTAAATGTAAATTTTGGAGAAAACTCTTGATCAATTTTTCTATGTGATATTATTTCAGATTGACTCCACAAACCAACCGCTATTCCTGCTAAATATGCTGCTCCCATTATTGTAGTTTCAGTAATTTCTGGACGCTCAACTGGCGTATTTAAGATATCGGATTGAAACTGCATTAATAAATTATTTGCACAAGCACCGCCATCTACTTTTAAAGTTGTTAAAGGTATTTCTGCATCTTGTTGCATTGCTTTTAAAAGGTCTTTTGTTTGATAAGCCAAAGATTCTAGTGTTGCTTTTATTAAATGATTTTTTCCAGTATCACGTGTTAAACCAAAGATGGCACCACGGGCATACATATCCCAATACGGAGCTCCTAAACCAGCAAAAGCAGGAACTACAATTACGGGGTTTTCGCCTACAACTTTTTTTGCAAATACTTCGCTTTCTTCAGCAGAATTTATAATTTCCAATCCATCACGTAGCCACTGTATTGCTGCTCCGGCAATAAAAACGCTTCCCTCTAAAGCATAATAAATTTTATTATCAATTCCCCAAGCAATAGTTGTTAATAGCCCATGTTTCGAAAATTGAATTTGTGTTCCGGTATTTAATAACATAAAACAGCCAGTTCCGTAGGTGTTTTTTGCTTCTCCTTTTTCAAAACAAGTTTGACCAAATAAGGCTGCTTGTTGATCTCCAGCAATTCCAGTTATCGGAATTGTATTTCCATCTAACATAAAATTACCAAAATGAAAAGAAGAAGGGTTAACTTCTGGCAACATCTTTTTTGGGATGTTTAATTCTTGCAACAATGTATCATCCCAACAGAGGTTTTTAATATCAAACAACATAGTTCTTGATGCATTGCTGTAATCTGTTGCATGTGTTTTATCTACGGATAAATTCCACAACAACCATGTGTCTATTGTTCCAAAAAGAAGGTTTCCTTTTTCAGCTTCTTCTCGAGCATTTTTAACATTGTTTAAAATCCAATGTATTTTAGTTGCAGAAAAATATGCGTCAATAACAAGCCCTGTGGTTTGTTTCACATGATTTTCAAAGCCTCTTTTCTTTAGTTTTTCACAAATGTTAGAGGTTCGTTTATCTTGCCAAACAATAGCGTTGTAAACTGGTTTTCCTGTGTGTCTGTTCCAAATAACGGTTGTTTCTCGTTGGTTGGTAATGCCAATTCCAACAATTTCTGAAGTTTTTATTTTAGCCTTTTTAATGACTTTTTTTAAGGTTGAAAGTTGACACTCTAATATTTCTAAAGGACTATGTTCTACCCAGCCAGATGTTGGAAAAATTTGTGCAAACTCTTGTTTTTCTAAAGATACAATTTCTCCTTTTTCGTTGACAAGTACAGATCGAGAACTTGTAGTTCCTTGATCTAAAGCAAGAATATATTTTCGGTTCATCTTGAATAAAAAATAAGTACTACAATGTACAAAAAATCAGCTTTCTTGTTTTGTATTAATTACTATCTTTAAAAAAATTAAATAAACGTTTTATGGAGTATGGTTTTCTTTCGGTAATTCCGCCAATAGTTGCAATTGTTTTAGCACTAAGAACAAAGCAAGTATATATTGCATTGATATTCGGAATTTGGTTTTCTTGGTTAATCATTGAAGGATGGAACCCGTTAGAAGGAACGATAGCCATGATTGAAGGAATGGTAAATGTGTTTCAATCAGAAGGAAATACAAGAACTATTATGTTTAGCGCTTTGGTGGGTGCTTTACTAATTTTTATTCAATTTTCTAGAGGGGTTGAAGGCTTTATTAATATTTTAAACAAACTGATTCTAAAGGTTGAAAAAAAACAAGCAGGTTATAGTCGCGTAATGGTTCAACTATTAGCAACTATTACAGGACTGTTATTATTTGTAGAAACCAGTATTAGTTCTCTAACAGTCGGAACATTATACAGACCAATTTTTGATAAATTAAAAATACCAAGAGAAAAACTAGCCTATATCGCAGATTCAAGTTCTGCACCTTCTTCTATTTTAATTCCGTTTAATGCTTGGGGAGCATTTATCATGGGCTTATTATTAACTCAAGGAATAGACAAACCATTTTCTGTAATGATCTCGTCTATTAAATATAACTTTTATCCATTATTAGCCATTGCAATTGTTTTTATTGTGATTCTTACTAAGAAAGATTGGGGGGCTATGAAAAAGGCAGAAGAAAGAACTAAAGAAACAGGGCTGTTAATGAACGAAGGATCTAAACCAATGGTTTCTGATACAGTAACTGCATTTCCGCCAAAAGAAGGCATTGAAGCGAAAGCCTATAACATGATTGTGCCTTTATTAGTTATGGTTTTTATGATGCCAATTAACTTGATTTATACAGGATGGAATAGCGTAAAAACATCCACATCATTTTTAGATCATGCATCACAAGCAATTGGAAACGGTTCAGGCTCTTCATCTGTTTTGTATGCGGTAATTACATCATTACTAGTAGCAATGACAATGTATTTTATTCAAGGAATTATGAAACCAAAAGAGGCGGTTGATTTAACCTTAAAAGGGATTAGTGAATTGATGCCTTTAGCTTTGTTAATGTTATTGGCGTTTGCAATTGGAGACGCTTGTAAAGAATTAGAAACCGGTTTGTATGTTGCTGATGTAACAAAGGAGTGGTTAACACCAGAGTTGTTGCCTGCAGTAGTTTTTATAATTAGTTCGTTTATTGCATTTTCTACAGGAACTTCTTGGGGAACCTTTGCAATTATGATGGCAATTTCTATTCCGATGGCAAACATGCATGGAGCAGATATTACAATTGTTGTAGCAGCAACTTTGGGTGGTGGAATTTTTGGAGATCATTGTTCGCCAATTTCAGATACTTCCATTATTTCATCTATGGCTTCTGCTAGTGATCATATAGACCATGTAAAAACACAATTACCGTACGCGTTAGTTGGTGGTGTAATTACTACGTTATTGTATTTAGCGATTGGTTTTTTAGGGTAAGAAGGTTCTAAATTTTCGTCAAGATTAATTTTGAACTATTTTTTATACATTTACGAAACTATTGAAAAATCATTCTTTTAAATAAAGAGAAACAATTAATTAACCAGTACGCCAAAAGGCATAAAAAGGAATTCGATGAAACAACTATTTTTACCATTAATTATTATCTGTACCATTTTTTCTTCTTGCACAGAAAGCATAGACAGTATTATCAACGCAAAAGAAGTAGAACGTATTGAAAGAATACTTGCTTCGGATGAAATGGAAGGTCGAAGAACTTTTACTCCAGGAATTGATAAAGCGGCAGATTTTATTGCTTCTGATTTTAAAAGTAGCGGCTTAGAATTTTTTGGCGACAATGATTCTTATTTTCAACATATTACAATGATTAAGGCTTCTGTAAAAGAAATTAGCGGAAAGCTTGGTAAAGAATCATTAAACACAAGCAATGTTGTTGCGAACACAACAGGGACTGAAATTAATATAGAATCACTAGAAGACTATACTGTTGTAGTAATTAATAAAGAAGACAACCTTTTTCAAAAAGCGTTTCCATTAACGAGAAAAGCAGAAAACATAATCGTTTTGATTGATGATTCACACTCAAAAAACTTTGCTAGAATGCCTAGACTTGTAGGTCGAGCAAAGTTTCCATCAAAATTTTCTCAAGTATTTATTCTGACTAAAAATTTAAAAGCTACTTCTATAAACTTAAATATCAAAAACACGCTTACAGAACAAAAATTAAAGAATGTTGTAGGTGTAATTCCAGGAAAAAGCAAAAAAGAGGAGTATGTAGTTTTTGGTGGACATTATGATCATTTAGGTATTGGCAAACCAGATAAAAAAAAGGATAGCATTTTCAATGGAGCTAATGATGACGCTTCAGGAACAACAGCAGTTATGATGTTGGCAAAATACTTTAACAAAGTGAAAAATAATGAAAGAACCTTAGTTTTTGTTGCTTTTACAGCTGAAGAAATGGGTGGTTTTGGAAGTAAATATTTCAGCAAGCAATTAAATCCAGATAAAGTAATAGCGATGTTTAATATAGAAATGATTGGAACCGAAAGTAAATGGGGAACAAACAGCGCTTATATTACAGGTTATGAAAGAAGTGATATGGGAAAAATATTACAAAAAAACTTAAGCGGTTCGAAGTTTCGTTTTGAACCAGATCCTTATCCGAAACAAAATTTATTTTACAGAAGTGATAACGCAACTTTAGCAGAATTAGGTGTTCCTGCACATACTGTTGCGACCGCTAAAATGGATGAAAAGCCAAATAATGAGCCGAATTATCACAAACAAAGTGACGAAATAGAGACACTTGATATGATTAATATGGCAGAGATTATTAAATCGATTGCGTTAAGTAGTAAAACGATTATTAGCGGTGCAGACACACCAACTCGAGTTACGCTTCCGAAACGATAGTAATTTTTAGATTTATTTTTTCCTGACATTATAAAATACTCGAATTGATAAAGTGTGAATAAAAACACGTTGTCAGTTCGAGTGTTTTTTATTGAAACAAAGTGGAAATAAAAAATGTATCGAGAACAACATCTACTCAGTTAAAAATTCTTTTTTGTCATTCCTGTAAAGGTTACCTAATTCGAGGACAGTTTTGATTAAATTTATTAGGAGCTTGACCGTTTAAACTTTGATGTGGTCTTTCCTGATTGTAATAGTACAAATATTGTAAAATTTCTTCTTTTAAATGT
>Ga0316205_10000920_pt1 | contig 42761 bp, 50 predicted proteins | sample 3monthpyrite_MG_FD_204941 | JGI IMG/M metagenome (GOLD analysis project Ga0316205, IMG submission 204941) | Microbial mat bacterial communities from mineral coupon in-situ incubated in ocean water Damariscotta River, Maine, United States -... | ecosystem: Environmental > Aquatic > Marine >...
AATAACCCTAATTGTATTGCTTCTTATTGTATTTGTTGTTTTGCTTGCCTATCCTAGACTAGTCAAAAGAAAATTAGGTTGGAATAAAACAACGGGAACTGCTTAACAGCATGTTCTAGTTCATTTTAATATCCTGCAAACTTAAAATTAAGCAGCTTACGCGTATAGTTATATAACTTAGGGAAATGTGATCTAAAATCTTTAGGGGATTCAAAGAAGTACTCAGCCAGCACAGCCATAAATTCATATTGATTTGTAAAGGCATAGGATCGAAAGTATCTCGTTTCATCCAACTTGTCCTTAACTTCTTTTTGCGTTAACTGTTTCAATATATTTTGAAACTGCTTGGCGAAACGATGAGAGTCTATATCTCTACTCTTTCTAGCTTCCAGCTGCATGGCGTGCATAAACTCATGAATTCCAAGGTTCCGGTTATCGTCAGTAATGCGATATCCATGCTCAAAATCCTTCCATGAAAGCACCAATGCTTTACCCCTTGGATTAAATTCACCTTTGTGATAGGCCTCATTTATATTACTGTAAAATTCTCCAGGGTACAATAGTATCACCTGAATAAGATCATACTCATAGTTCTTTCGTCCAAAACTAAGCATGCATCCCATTGCCGCGATGAGCACCTTCATGCGTTCTGTAATCTCCAATCCTTCTCTGGAGATGAATTTTTTATTGGCAATAAACGTGGCTACCCTGTGTTGGAATTGTCGCTGTTCCTTTTTGGTCAACATTGGGTAAAAAGAAAATTCATTTAGTAAGATGGCAACCTGAGTATCTGATAGTCTTTTATACACTAAATAGTGTCTAAACAAGGGGCGGTTATAAGTGTTGGCATAAAAGTTTTCAAACACCCGAAACAAAAAGAAAAGAATCCCCAAAAATACGATCGCGTACCCGTAAGGGGCCAGCCAGGTAGCATTCTCATCAACTTGAATTAGTAGCATCCTATAGATTTGGGTAACGAAATATAGGGATTATTTCGTCAGAACAGATATACACTTGTAAATAAACGCTTTATACTTTTTTTTAGTATCCCAGCACTCTTTCTAAATAGAGGTTCTAGTCTCTTGAAAGAATACTAAGCACATACCAGAACAAAAGCATTAAGGATGCAAAAAGACCGAGGGATGCCGCAACGTACTGATCTTCGTTATACTTGTTGGCCATTTTGGAGGTCTGGTATAATATGGTTCCAGCCGCCAAAGCTACCATACCAACACTAAACCAAAGTCCTAAATTAAACCCTCCAATAACGCCTACCACAATCAATCCCAAGGCAATAAAAAATCCTATCGTCAAGGCCGATTTCAGAAAAGAAAAGTCTTTTTTTGTTAAAAGTACCACTGCAGAAAGCCCTAAAAACAATGAAAGCGTAATGATAGCTGCTTGGGTTAGTATACCAAAGGATTGTTCTCCCGAAATTGACATAGCTATCAAAATAAGAGGTATAAAAATGAAGGCTTCTGCAATCACAAAAAGCAACAATGCTAGGTACTGTCTATTTTTATCGGTGCTTGAAAGCGCCATTTTTTCGGCATAATTGGTTGCGAACATAAAAATCCCTAACATGATTAACCATCTCCAACCCACAGTAAGTGATAATGCCAGCTCCACAAGAGCTGGTATTTGAAAGAAAATGGACTCAACTGCTATAAACATGAGTACGGCCAATGCCAAATGGGTATAGGTCTTTCTATAAAAAGCAACGCGCTTTTCATCGGTTAATGCACTTACCCTGATTTCTTCTACTTGTTGAATGTCAAGCATGTTGTTTGAATTGTCTTCCATAATCTCAATTTTGTATTCTTAAAAGTAAAACTATTTTTTTGAACTGTCTCCTTTAAATTGCTGAGAAGGGTTCTTAAAAAGCACATTAAATGTGGTTAGGCTTCCATAGCAACGAGTGATATATTGTTGCAAATCTATCTTGTCCTGATCGTCAAGAGCGCTATTTGAATTGATCTTCTGTTCCATAACTCGTAATCTGTCACGAAGCATCACGATCTTATGAAAAAAAGTAGCGATGGGAATTTCTTTATTGGACAACCCGCTATCCTTTGGATTTAATATTAAGGTGCCACCCTTCCATTTATCACCTATTGGGACAATTTCACTGGCATCACTCCATTTTTTAAGAATAGCTCTCAAGCTCTTCTCCACCTCATAAAAACTCACGGTATCTACATCATCTTCGGCGGCTTCAATTACCTCAAACTCTTCATCAACATCCAATGTTTCTAAACCGTTTTCTATAAATGTCACCCAATACATCTTTGCCGTTACATTGGTAACCACTCCTTTTCCGTACTCGGGATGGTTAATTCGAGAGCCTATACCTAATATTCTTCCCATACTATTGCATTTTTTGATACGTAAAAATAACCACTTTTATCTTTTCTGAACCTATTTTAAAACCTAAAATAACGTTACAACATTATTTTTTTCTTCGGAAAAGAGCACTGAAATATTTAGAAAAGAATGGTGGAATCACCCCAATAGAAATTATTTTTTGCTGAAACTAGCTTTTAGTAGCTGAAGATCCTTTTCAATGTCTGCAATCATTTTTTCCGGACTTCGATAGGCAACGTATGCTTCTTCTGTTTCATTCACAAAATTCCGCTGACTAGCATCTTCCCGAAGCAACCAATTCATATCAAGATCTGGAAAGAACTTCATTATTTTATCCAGCATTTCATAGGAAATAAAACGCTGATCATTGAGTACCTTGTTAACCTGTGTAATATTTTCATCAATAGCCAAGGCAAACTCATATTGCTTTAACTTCTTCTCTTTCAATACTTTCTTGAGTTTTTTACCTACACTCATGCCTAATAAGGATAAAATAATTAGTCTTATATGACGTTTTATGTTGTAATATTGACTTATATGTCATATTTTTATATCCCGCCTCAACGTAATTAAACAATTGGAAACAAAGGTAAACAAAAATGAGGACGATGGGAATTCGGACGTTCAGCGTCGTCGATTAAAGAACTTTCAGGAGCATTATCTATTGACTCAAGAAGAGGCTCAATCTGCGGTAACCCTTATGGATACTTATCTATCAAGAGGATACACCAAAGAAATTGTAGCCATTGCTTTAAAGAATGATATTCGGGTCACTCGACAAATTGTTCGTTTGGTGAAACTAGGAAAGACCAAGAATCTATTTCTATTTGGTTGTCTTATAGAGATAGCTTCCGAAAACAAAGCAAAAGACGTAGTAACTAGTGGAAAAATAAAGAAAAATTTATCATAAAAGCGTAGAAACAATAGGATACAATACCGCAGTAATCGCTATCCCCCACTCCCCAATGTTTCTGCTAAAAACGGGCTCCCGGCGGGGGAGCTCGTTTTAATTATTTTATATATTCTCTTCAAAAATAGCAACGGCTCTTACTGGTGAACCCGTCCCTCCTCGTATCTTGAGAGGTAGTCCAATAAACCGAAAACGTCCTCTTCCAACTAACTTATGTAACTGTATCATATTTTCATAATGGGTAAAGCCCATAGCACCGCATACCTGATGCACCTCTTTATTAGAAACTCCAGACACCCCTGGCGACATTGTTTCCACACCAAAAGCAGCAATTCCCTTTTCACCAAGCCATTCTGCAGCCTCCACAGTAATACCCGGACCACTCGCCCACTGTTCAGTATTAAAATACCGTCTGTAATGGTCCGTGTATAAGAGCACTGTATCTCCTTTTTTAATTTCCATTTTAGCCTTTCCACAAGCGGCCACGATTTCATCACTCGTAATAAGTTCTTTTAACCCTTTATAAGATAAATCCAAGCAAATACCTTCGGTATAAAACATGGAAAGTGGCATGATGTCAATAGACTTTCCTTCATGTTCCTTCGCCATGTGATTTAAAGCGTCTACATGTGTGCCCGTATGCTCCCCCATTTCCATCTTATACACACTAGGCGTGGCCACTTCAGAATTTACAATTCCCTCCCACTCTTCATGGGTATTATGCACTGTTAGTCTTACTTGTGGAAGGTCTTTAAAAACAGGCATTCCCGTATATATCTCCTGACTTAAATCTATTATCTCTGCCATTTTTCTCTATAATTTAGGCTATTTATATCCCTAGATATCAATATTATTTTTTTATACATTTTCTTCAAAAAGTCCAAACACTATTTCAACTGAAAATGAATATGATCATCATGTCTAACCGCCCTACATCCATGAAATCGAACTTTTTCACTCCGCAAGTTTAACCTACTTTTAAGATGAGGCTCAATAAACAGTTTCCCGATAGCATCTTGTCTAACGATGTATTGGGCCAGTTCGCGAGTTCCTTTTTCTGAAAAAAGAATTGAACCATGAATCTTTCCTAAAGAAAGGTACTTCGGAAAATCATATTGGAAATACCCCATGTTTTTACAGGCAGCAACCATGTCAAACTCCAAACCCTTAGGGCCTTCGTAAATACCATAGCCACTCACTGAAGGTTTCTTATTGGTAATTTGTCCTTTTGAATCTTCATAGATTAGAGAGACGTCAATTTTCTTTCCGTCGTCATGACTCAGATGAGGCAACAATGGAAAACCATCTATAAAAGGAAAATTAGCATCCAGATAGATCAATTTAATCCCGGAATTATTCTTTTCGAATTGGATAGCAATCTCTCCCAATGTGATGTTGAGCTCGGGTCGCACATAATTGCGGTTGGCAAGCGTATAAAATACAGAATGCGCCTGAAGGATATCTGAATTTTTTATTTTTTCACGCCCAAACTGTGGCGCTACCAATGGAACAATCAGAAATGTAGCTACTAAGTACACACCTATAAAAACACCTGCTACTTTCCATCTCCGTTTTTTTGCCTTGGCTCTAATGGAAAAAACAGAAATCAAATAGACGACCCCTCCTATCTGCGTGAGCACCGTCAAAAGGACGCAAAGAAAGAGATGTAATGTGATCTTCAGTATTCTATTCCACATAGTGTTGTTGCTATAAATAAATCGGCCGTCTTTTTTTCGTATCTTCCATGTGCTATAACTCGAACCATGTTCCAGTGTTTGGCACTGCTTTTCGACATCTGATCAATTCCCTTAGATAACTCCCCCGTGTAAGCAAATATTTTGTTTAATCACCAAACGTATTAAATTATGTCCAAAAAGGTATCACAACCTGTCATTACTTTTCTTCGGAAAACTGATCAAGATGGCGGTATTTTAGAAATGCTCACAACGAGTCCAGACAAGAAGCAAATTTATAAACGAAAGAGCGGTTCGTCCCTCATTTCGAAAAATATGGGTGACAAACAAAAGGTAGTGGTTCTCGGCGCCGGCGTTGCAGGCCTATCTGTGGCTTATGAGCTCCTAAAACACACTAGCTTTCAGGTAACCATCTTGGAAGCGCAGGGACGTGTTGGCGGTCGTAGTTTAACGCTTCGTCCCGGGGATAGCTTTACGGAGAATCCAGAGAATAAACCAAAAAAAACATATACTCAAACTTGTGAGTTCAAAGCTGAAGACCTCCACAATCAACCCTATTTAAATGCTGGGCCTGGTCGGATTCCTTCGGCGCATAGAGATCTTCTTAATTATTGCAAAACCTTAGGAGTCGCTTTGGAGGTATACGTCATGCAAAGTCGATCTAACGTGGTCTATGACGGTAAAAAATTCAAAGACAAAAAAGGAGAACCTGCCCCTGTAGTAAACCGAAGGCTTGCCAATGACCCCAGAGGATATTTCTCTCAGTTTTTACAGGCACTACCGAACTTATTACAAACTATTGAGGAGAGTCCAGATCCAGAACGCTATTCAGAGTTTCTTTCTTCAGTAGGGCCACTTATCAAAGCACTAAAAACAACAAAAGACGGAGAGAAAAAATTCAAAGATTGGCTTAGACAATTTGGGGACATTGATGCTAATGGTATTTTTCAGAAAACATCTCGTTCTGGATATACAGAGTTGCCAGGCAAGACATTGAATGGGGAAGAAGAAAATATCATGCCTAAGCTTGATTTTTCAGAAATGTTAGATTCAGAATTTTGGACACATCGTTTCTATCAACCCGATGATTTTCTATGGCAACAAACCTCTTTTCAACCTGTGGGAGGCATGGATATGATTGTAAGAGCCTTAGCCATAGAGGTTCAAAAAATGGGTGGAGAGATCTTATTAAATGCACCTATGACCAACATTGGTCGAGTGGGAAGTCAATATATCATCACTTATGGACAGGGAAAAGGCAAGAACAGTATTAAAGCGCACAAGTGTTTTAGCAACATTCCTATTCCGTTACTTCATGGTAAGGTTTCAGAAAAGGTCTTTAAACGAAAATCATTTTGGAACGCCCTTAATCAAGTTATGACCGATGCTGACTTTTTACAGCCTACGGTAAAGGTAGGTTGGCAGAGCAAACGAGCCTATTGGCAGGATCCTAAAGACAAGAATACCGTTCCCATTTTTGGGGGTATTTCATGGACTAGTCATCCTATGACACAGATGTGGTATCCATCCAATGATTATCATCAAAATTCAGGTATTTTGACGGGCACCTATAATTTTGGAAGCACTGCTCAAGAGTGGGGTGATAAAGAACCTGAGTGGCGATTAAAACAGGCCAGACAGGGTGCCACCGAGTTGCACGGTCAAGAATTTGCCCTTCAATTAAATCACGGGATCACCATTGCATGGCAAAACATTAAAACACAACGTGGAGGTTGGGTAGATTGGGCCAATATTGATGAAGACACCCGTCACCCTAAATTAAGTTATTCAGACATTCTTTCGATTCGAAGTGCTTCTGAGCTCAACGAACCAAAGCATGGATCTGCTGCTTGGTGTTATAATGAGTTACAAAAAGGCGATAATGGGTTTTATATTGTAGGGGATCAGTTGTCATCCCTCCCTGGATGGCAAGAAGGTGCTATTGCATCCGCCTTGGTCGCCATTGGCCTATGTACTAAAATAAAGGGATTTGAAGCTCCTAAACTGAGACAGGTACCATTTACTGCTCAATTAGTGGATGGCAGGCAATCGTAAGGTTTTTATTTGCTGAAAATTTCTACAACTCCATTTTTACCCATAGTTCCAAAATAGACAGGATTATGGGGCAGTTGATAGTTGGCGATAAATTCAATGGATCCAATATTCAAACCTCGTAATGTTTCTAAAACAGTATTATCGTTGTGAAAACTTCGGCCATCTAATACAACCATAGGGCAAGAACTACAAGAGGTTCCTGCAATTTTGACTTCTCCTTCATACCTCTGATAGGCATCAATCACTTTATTCAGTATTTCTCTTTTGTAAGCATTAGACTGTTTATTATCTTTTGTTTGAATCATGGGAATCCAATCACACGGCCGACTGTTACCGTAAAGACCTCTAAATGCATCATTGGTATGGAGGAAGGTTATCATGCGCATGTCTCTTCGATCATAGGCAAGTAATAATGAGTCCATTCTTTTTTTCTCGAAGGGTACGCCATCCAAAATAAAAAGATCACATATTTTTTCGGCATTGATGTCAAGGTTGAAACGCCATTCGGCCATCCTAATAATATCTTCTGTGGAATACGTAGATTCTGGTTTTTGTTCGATGTTTTGCACACTGCAAGACATTAAAAAACCTGCAAGTAGAAATGGAATATAGTTTATTAGTTTCATGGATGGTTGCATTTGTTTGATTAAAACTAAGCACCAAATCATAGGATAAAAAGTAGTGATTCGTCAATCATCTATTTGGGTGAGGGAACTCAACCATTGACCTAGCTAAGAAACACATACTAACACAAACTAGTTTACTCGCTCCAGCCATGTTCTCATCGCATCGTGCGTACTTTCTTTAAAATTTATCTCCACGTTCTTCTGGTCCGATGTATTAATTTGGGTTTCAAAAAAATACGGCACACTGTCTCTGGCCGATAGTCCAATAATATATACCGCTCTCCCTTCAGGAACATTTCTAAATGCGGTTGTATCCTGTCCATCTTTCCAATACCATGTACTCATCATACTATTTATATCCTTGAAAATTGCGAAGAACCGCGCCCCTTGTAATGAGTCATTTTGCACTTTTAAGGTAATGGAAGTTTTAGGTGCTATTTCATTATAAAACCGGTCGCAATTGATCCATCCAAAATTAAGCAGCTCAACGGCTTCATACGTTCTACGTTCTCGTTCTATCTCTTTTTGTCGTTTTTCATATCTCGCTTTCTCCAAAAGATAGTCTTGATACTCTTCTGGAGACAATTCCTCTGCCGCCCCATCACCACTTCCAAGATAATCAATAAGTATATCCGTTTCGTTGGTGGAGGTTTTTACCTCAGTCTCTGATGTTCGGAGCTTGGGTTCTTTGGCGTCTTCAATTTCCTTTGACACAAACTTTTCTTGAGCAGGAATCCAATTTACTTGCCCTAGGCTATCTCTTTCTCCCAAAAACAGGCCCATCTCTTCATTAGAAAGCTTCGGAAACTCCACATCAAGGCCCTGCCCTTCTTTCATTTTCAATTGCTTCCCATCTGAAGTCATATTCAAATAGTAGGCTCCACCGGTCACCAAAAGTCTACCGTTGGATGTTGTTGGTGCATTGTTCAGTAACATATCTTGGCTTTTGGTCATTTCTAGCAATTCTATCTCAATCTGGTCTCCAAAAGGGGAACCGTCTATGGTTTCCAGTTTGCTAGGGTCAAGATGAATCACCGTTCCTTTTTTCCCAAACACCAAGGTCGACTCTTGTGACGTTGCCAAAAGTTTTTGCGGCCCTTCAGAAATATTAGAAAGCAAACGATCTACCGATGCTAAATGTTCTAGAGGTTTTATTTTCACGGTATCCAAATTACAAGAAGCTAGGAGCACAGAAAATAACAATACAATATAGATGACTTGTTTTGAAATAGTAGCCTTCTGATATTTCGCATTTATCATAGCATTTTTTTGATTAGAACTATTTGACCTAGATGGTAATAACTGTGTCCTATCATACCATGTATATTTCGGGCATAATTTCCATATTTTTCATCAGCAAATGGCTCGACTAATTTTTCCTCTGGCATTCGAGCTATATGATTAGCTAGTCTCTCTGCATCTTGATAGGTCTTATTCATTAAACTTTCCCACTCCTCTTTGGATGTTATGGAAGGGGCATCAAAGCTATATTTGTCTCTAATATCTAGTGTGCCTCCTTCAAATACGTTCAATATTCCAGCCACATAATAATTGAGGTGAAAGACCAGTACGGCTATTGTATTAAATGAATCAATTTTTGTGGTCGCCTGTTCCCAAGTCACGTCTGCCAATTGCGCCTTTAAATTGGTGGCTACCCAATTACCATCAATAAAAACCTCTTTAAATTGGTTGGCGATTTGTGTGGTTGTATTCATGTTGCGGTTCATGTAATTATGTATCAGACCAGACTGCCAATTCATTTCCTGAAGGATCTGCAAAATGAAATCTGCGTCCTCCCGGAAAAGAAAAAATATCTTTTGTGATAGTTCCTCCGGCCTTTACAATCGTATTTTTTATTAAATCAAGATCCTTGTGATACAAAACAACCAAGGCGCCATTTATAGAAGCGGCATCCGTCTTTTCAAATCCACCTTGAAGTCCGCTGTTTGAAAAAGCTGTGTACGTTGGTCCGTAGTCGGTAAACGTCCATTCAAAGCAGGTTGTATAAAATTCTTTGATCTTTTCAAGATCGTTTGCCTTGAACTCAACATAGTTAATATGACTGTCCTTTATATCCATTCTATGAGGTTATTTATTATTTTCTAAATGACAATTTGTGTGATTGTATTCATATTAACTTTAATTGATGCCAGATCACTTATTCGCGATGTAATAAGACCGCTAGACAACTTACAATATCATAAAATAATCATTCTTACTTTCCGAATCCGATATCGCCTACCTCTGGTTTGACCAATTTCTTTAACTCACTATATTTCTCATCAAATTCCTTTTTTGTAATTGCATTAATGGATTTTAACCATCTAAAATTTTGAAGCTGGTCTACGTAATTAAGGTTTTCATCTATGACAAAATAATTATCTCTTAAATAAATGTCTCGAGATTTAATAAGTTCAGAAATAAATTTCTCTGTGGTTTCTTCGTCAGGTACATTCTGAAGAAAATGGATATAGGTATTATTGCTCAGTTTAATTTTCCAGTATGTTTCACGGGTAAACCAATAGTACACAAAAACGCCAAAAGCAAGAACACCAAAGCAAATTGCCAAAAAATAGAGGTCAACTTCGGTTGTCATCACACCGATATAGGCTATTCCAATGGTCAAAGCCAAACATCCAATGGCAACAACAAACAATAAATAATTTGTTGTACTCGATCGTACCTTTTCCCCATCAATATTTTCGTACGGTATATCAACTTCATTACCGTTGCCATATTTTACAAGATTATAGAACAATTTTGATTCCGACAATTTGAATTCTCTAAGAACGAAATTCTTTTTTTGAGTAAGTTTAATCATTTTTGAAATTTAAATAAATTCTATTGCAAGGATTTCATCGCAACACAAATATCATCAACTCAAATTATCCTTAGAACTAAATTACTCATTTAAAATGATTTGAAACTCACTAAAATAGAAATGTAACTAATGCTAGTTATAGTTTTTTCTGATTTCCTCTATTATGTTTTGTTTGAACTTATCATTTTTAATAAAGTTCGCTTCAAATGCTTCAAATTCATCTTTTAAAATTCCATTTTTTATTGCAGATTCCTTCCAATGTTGCAATGTAAGCGTTTCACTTTTCGTGAATTCTAATAAGGATTTTATCACGCCATTCATTTTATTTCTGCCAAACTTATCTTCGAAGCATTTCAGCATCAATGGCCCTAGGACGTATCTATATGTCTCTCCTATTTCATTTCTATTTTGAATTTTATCTAAACGAATGAAGCTCGCATCTTTAATGTTTTCTGTTCGCTTTATTAAGACTTCTTTCAAGTATTCTGTTCCGCAAATATCTTCAGCTATGTTATAGGACAAGTATTCGGTAAATGATTCCAGCCAAAACCAACTTAATTTTCCCGAAATGACATTATTTCCGAAATAATTATGCGCAAATTCATGGCCAAAATACCTGTAATAATTATTAGAAAACTTTCCTTGTTCGTTTACCAAATCATTAAAGTTTATTCCGGTAAAAGCAAAGGTTGGATATGTGTTAAATCCCCAGCTACTCCCTTCTCGCCTTTTATTGAGTGGTTTATGTCGAATTAAATAAATATTATCTGTAAACTTTATATCTAGATTCTTGGACAACTGGGATTTAATAAATGCTATGTTGTCAAATATTTTTTCTGAATTTTCTTTGGTAACGGTTGTATTCAGAATATAATCTCCTTTATTTTCGATAAAATCATAGTTGCCAACAAATAATAATAAAGGCCGGGCTTTTTTTGAAACGAAACGAGAAGTTGTTCCTTTTTTTGGTGCTGTTCCATTAATAAAAATTGTATTTCCACCGGTTATGCTAACAGTTAAGTCGTATGAATAACTATTTATTAATTTGTCATTCGCGGCATCATAAATAACGGGATACCATTTGGTTTGCTCCGTGGCCCTCATGGTTTGATCGTTAAAAGCAATAATGCCTTTATAATCAAGTTCTTTTAAGTCATCTGTATATACTGGAAAAGCGCCCTTATATGTCACATGGAACTCGGAGGGAATATGGGCAATTGAATCATTTATGAAGGTATATTCTATGGCTTCTCCTTGCATTATACCATCGTAATGACCGTTATAGTTAATTAATTGATTCTGACTGTTTTTGAAATATTTTATATTCATCCCTTTATTGAGGAGTATTCTATAATCCTTTAGTTCAGGGATGTTGGATAGGTTGAAACTACAGTTGACCAATCCAGAGGTCATGTCGATTTCGACTTGTCCCTTGATATGTACTTGAGCAGAAATAGTGCTCGATACTAACATACAAACAATAACTAATTTTGCAAGGCGGTTCTTTTTCATAATAATGGTTCTCTTAACTATACTCCATTTAAAGACAACGATTTCTTAATAATGTAACAATGAACATACGGATTACTAACCATATATAACAGTATCCAAACCTTGATTTGAATACTGTTATCTAGTAGTATAAATTATAGGACGGTATAAACGACTTTTTTTAGCCGTTTTTTAGTTCCAACAGAGCCCCTCTTGTTTGTGAATTTTCAGGATTAAATTCCAATGATTTTTCAAAGGCCTTAATAGCTTCGTTTTTTCTACCTAGTTTCTGTAAACAAGCTCCATAATAATCAAAAGTACGGTGTGTGTAATATCCTTGAGGGTACAATTCTGTGTTTAACGTAAAGAATTTGATGGCCTCTTCGCAATTACCTTTTTCTGAAAGTTCCAAACCATATTCATTAATTAAGCGTTCTGAAATACCATATTCTGAGTCTTTATTGTATTCCGTTTTGATGAATTCAATGATTTCATCTGTTGACTTCTCAGTGGCTAATTCTGAAATACTTTTTCGATGTAGCATCAAGTTTCTCAATATCCACCAGTAACGCCAAGAAGGCGTCGCACTACGATCTGAAAAATTAAGGAGTGTTAGTAAATCTACGGTAGTTTTATGTGCAATAACTATATTTAGTTTGGGGATCACCGTGATATACTGCCCTCCTGCACCATCGGCTGTATAGGCTCCTTCAAAATCTGGATTGTCATAAAATCGTTCAAAAAGCCACCACATATAGCCATAAGATTGTTGAAGAGGACTCGATATATCACCTTCGTTCCTCACCCTAACAGTATCTGTAGGCGTTACCATCGTTGTGATTTTTTTAATCCAGTCTTTCGCGATAAGTTGCTTTCCATTCCACGTGCCTTCTTGAAGCATTAGCTGTCCAATTTTAGCCATGTCTCTTGTAGAAAGGTGCATGTGATAGGCTGAGTATCGAGACTTCTCTTCATCAACTGTTCTCTGCTGATTTTCTATATTCCAATCTTGAAATCCTAAAGGAATAGCCAATTGTTGTTCTAGTTCTTCATATACAGAATTGCCAGATTTCTGTTCAAGAATGTACCCTCCAACATTAAAGTCCCAATTATTGTACACGAAATAGTCTCCTGGGTTGACACTTCCTCTTTCTTTAATATTCTTTTCGTCATAACCTCCATTGGCGGGTATATGAAACACGCCCGACCTAGCCGTAATAATATGGTCTACAGTAGCCTCTTTCTCTATAGGGAGTAAACCGTCGTCTTCATCAATGCCAATATCTCCAATAGATTGATTGAGGTCTATGGTGCTATTAGATACATATTTACCATACAACATGGCAAGTATACTCTTCCTAGCAGAGGCTAGATAACTAACCTCAGAAACATCTCCGTATTCATATATAACCTTTCCGTTTTCTAAAACTAACATACTTGTTGTTTCGGATTCGTCTTTCAGATATGCTTCAATTTCGTTTAATTTTTCCTCAGTAAAGATTGAATTAACAAGTGATTTCTCTGTTTCGAAAGCTTCGCCTTCATAAGCAGCGCTTTTATAAAACCAGGTTTGTGCACTTGAAAAGGACACCAGAAACGTAACGGCTACTAAGATCGCGGTTGTTATAAAAACTTTCTTTATGTGGTATTTTTTGTAGATGGCACTAAGCACCTCTTTTTTATGAAGGATGAGGTATACTACAATCATATTTGGAATCCAACTTAACCAAGCCACTATTTGATAGGCCAGTAAAAACTCACCAAAAATAATAATAAGCAGCGGCAGCCATAAGCGCAATGTTACCGCACCAAAAGTACCGGCATAACTATACATCATAAATTTTCTATGCGCTTCAACTTTCTCTTTTCGTATTGTGCTGAAACCTAAATATGTGAGGATAACCCAAAGAATGGCTCCAATTCCGAAACCTAATTTTGGAGAAAGTCCTCCTGAAGCGAAAAAAGCGATATAGAGTCCAGCGGGACCACTCAATAAGACAGAACCGACATAAATTTTACCAATAGTCCTATGCAGCTTTATATATTTTCTCCTTAACTTTTTACTAAACTGCAGCCATCCAATTAATAGCGCAATGCCTCCCAGAGTAATATGTATGTAGAAGAGGATATTGTACAAATTACTGCTTAATAATTCAGCAGATTTTGATGTTAATAATGCGACGGGTTCGTCGGCCAAAAGGTACTGTACGGGATAGAAACTAATTACAAGCGCTAAGCTTCCAAAAACGATCCAAGCTAATTTTTTCATTTGATATATTTTTTGATTGATTAGGGTAAAAATAGTATCAAAAGAATGTCCTGAAGCACCGTCAATAGGATAAGGTATAAAGGCTCCCGTTTTAGGTTACATTGTAGTGTTTTGGTATGAAGCAGCCGTTTTTAGGTACAAAAATTACAGCGATAATAGCTGATTTTTATAATTTTTAGACACGGGAAGTTCCATTTGAGTAAGAGAAATGGTCGCTGAATCTTTCCAAGATTTAAAGTGCGTTGGATTGATTAAATGTGAGCGATGTACTTGAAGTAAGAACTCAAAATCGGTTTGCATTTTCTTCAAGGAACTACGTATTAATTTCGATTTGAGCTCATTGTTTTCTAGGTAGAAAATCTCCACATAGTTTTGCGAATTAGAGATGCAAATAAGTTCAGATTGTTTAATTTTTAGGACATCCAGTTTGTTTTCCCCTTTAATGGTAATATCATCTTTTGCAGCAGGAATTAACTTGAGAGAATACCTTCTAATAAAGAAGAGTATCGGAGTCAAAATCAAAACAATATTGATGATGATTTTTACAAAATAAACAGAAAAACCATAATTCCCTTTAATCAATGAGCTTTTATAATAGCTATATGTAATTATCGTATACAATATGTAGAATAAAAGATAAGCACCAACTTCCAACCAAACACTCCATCTGTTCCATTTTTGGAACACATACCTCTGAGAGAAACTCACTATTGCGTAGGATATAAATGCTATCAGGCTAAATCCAACACTCACCAACACCCATACTCTAAGATCCATGGTACCGTGCTCGAAAGGCCTCGCGAAAAAGGCGAATAAGAAACTCCAAACGCTTATGAATGCACCAATAAAGGTGTGATGTTTTATAGAAGGGTTTAAGGTTTTCAATTAGTTATGAGGTAGTTTTTAAGTAACCAATAGTGTTTTAAATAATTAACTAACCACGTAACGATGACTAGCTGAAATTATTTTCAAGAACTAATTTAAACTATTTGATCGAGATTTTATGACTGGCTAGTAAAAAGCTATAAACTATTATGAACCAGTCTATCTTCCCGTTTTATAGTATTCTCGCTTCGCTTTTTTCTGTTTATAATACACAACAAATATTAACGATATTGGGAAAAATAAAATTATTAAAATCCACTTTAATATGTTCAAGATTATATTCATTATATTCATTATCTACGTATTGATAGAACAACAAATTATCTAGGAAGTGGTCACACGTCTTTTCCTTATTCTATTTTTTACATATCCATACGCCCACATAAAACCCGTTATTATCACTCCGATCAGCGACATAATACTAAGGGTAAAATTTTTCGATTTCATTCGAACATTGTAATCCAACATTGGAATTTCAATTAGTTCAGACTCTCTAATTCCTAAAAGAGAAATTGTCGGTTTAATTCCTAAAAAAGGACTTTGTTTAGTTTTTCTTCTGTAATGTTGTTTTTCGATGTCAATGATGACTTTTTTATGTATATCTAATTTTGATATTATTTCTTTTCCTGCATCATAATCTACCCCCAAATAGCTAATTTTAAACGTCTTCTTTGGATACTCAACGAACTCTAGTTCAATATTATCTGTATCTTCATAGGTATATATGTTTGGTCTAAATGTAGAAATAGTCACCTCTTTTGTTACAATATCCCCTTCGTATATTCTTTTTTTAAATTCATGGTAATAATAAAAACTAACACAGGCCAGGATTATTGAAATAATCAAATAGGAAAGAGTTTGTGTGTTCTTATTTTTCATATTAAATTACTAGGCACAGCGTCGATAGTACACCCAAGGGTCTTGTTAATGATTTGCAATGATGAGTCGGCTAACTGTGATACTCTGGAAAACTAAGATATACTTTTTTGAAATGACCTTGAAACGAGCATCAATGCAATTATACGCAATCTACCGTATTGACAGCAATCACTTTTTATAAACTCCACTTTTAAGTTCTAGTGCGCCCGTTTTTAAATGGGCTAGAAGATTCATTAGTTTCGGTTTTGTAGTTTCACCCATAAGAACATTCAATCCCACTTTTGGAGGTCCAGATTCTTTCAATTTAGCAACAAGCGCATCAAAAAAATCAATTCCTGCTTGAGTTTGATTCTTAGACTGCTCCATCGAAAAACTAAACTCCTTTAAAAAGCCATCCATTTCTTTAGCTGTGAATAAAAAGCTAAGAGTAGCATTGCTTGCCCATGGCATTGGATAATTGACTTCCCCAGTTCCTTTTTTCAGGATATCATAAAAAAGAAAGCGCCCACCTACTTTTAATACTCGATTTATTTCTGAATAGAACTTTCTTTTATTCGGAATATTCATTTGAACATGCTGTGTCCAAACTATGTCAAAGGTATTATCTTCAAAAGGAAGGCTTGTCGCGTCTCCTTGAATAAATGTGGTTTTTTCGTCAAGATTTACAAGTTTAGACAACTTGTTTGCCGTCCTTATATACTCGTTACTAAGATCAATTCCGGTAGTCTTACAGTTATATTCATCAGCCAGCATCCTACATGGCCCGCCTAAACCGCAACCCACGTCCAGTACTGAAAGGTCCTTTAAATCAATACTATTGGCTAGTTCTTTTGATACTTCTGCCCCTCTCACATGAAACTCATCGACACCAGCGATATCAGATCTCTTCACATTACTTAAATCAATATTTTGCTCCTTAAGACGGTGAATGATATCTTCATAAAGTCCTTCCTTGAAATAGTGATTCTCTAGGTTTTGATTTAAGTTTTCCATGTCATTATATTGAAGTTCAATTGTCGCCAACGGACTTGTATACTGTTAGTTGATTGATTTAAAGAACTAATTTAACCATAGAACCGTTCAGCAATTGATTCGTCGTTGTTATTTCTTGCTCCAGCTACTTTCAATATTACAACCACTGGTGCGTAACAACGCTAAGATGGGACAACGCGCATCCACTTTTTGCCCCAAGCTCGTGATTTGTTCGTCGGTTGCTTCTCCCCGTACTACGGCATCAAGGCGTACATTTTTGTAACTGCCGTTTGAATGATCTGACGTCCCCATAAAACCTGAAAGGTCAAGATCAATTTCAACGTTTATATCAATTTGTTCAATACTCAAGGAGAGCTCATCGGCAACAACTTGTGCTTGTTCATTTTGACATCCAGCCAGAGAAGCCGTAAAATATTGCATGGGATTAGGTCCCGTATTTGATCCACCATCCTCAATAGGTTCGTCTAATTGAAGCTTCCACTCTGTATTGGTAATGTCAACTTTGGTCGGCCACCCGTTCCCTTGTGCTTCTGCCTTAAAGGTTTCAACATGTACATTCTCCATTCTTAAAATTATTTATAGATTCTACTACGTTAACCGTTTTTCGGCACATTCTGTTTTTTAATTACTATCACAGGTAGTATAGGGTGGAAGTTACAAATTACATACGTGGTTACAAACCGTTAATCATGCTCATTTAACCAGTTTTGCGCTTCTTGGGTATACCAGTTTTTTGAAAAATTATGGGCATTCACTATTTGTTCAAAATGATAGGTCGCTTTTTCAATATTTCCTTTTCGAGAATAGTATGTCCCCATATATGAATGTACATATGGGTTCTCGGGTTGCTCGTCTAACAGTTTTGCACCAATATGTTCTATTTGGGTATCGAACTTACTGAATTCACCAAGATCCATATAAAAAGCTATGTCTTTTAGAAATGAAAGATTATGCAGTAGATTTAAATCGGCGTACTCTAAATAGTTGGGATGCTCTAAAAACACCCTTTCAATTAATTTGGCACTTAGCTCCCTTTTTTCTGGTTCAAACCTGGCCATAAAAGATTCTGCCAGTGCTTGAGCCAACACTTTCTTTCTGTAAAATTCGCTTTTGGAGAAGCTAGCAACCATGGTCGAATCACTTTGCTCGAATAATTCCATTTCTTTATTTTGAAATATATAGTTCTTCAAGAAGCTCATAACAAAGAGCGAAGCCGTTGCATCGCCATAAATTAATCGAGCGGGGTCACTTAATAGGTTGTTATTGGCTAGTATTGTTAAAGAGATGTTTTCTGAAGGTATTTTTAAAAACAGACTAGAATAGCAATCATATTGCCCGTAGGCCCATACCATATTTAGATTTTCGAATTTCTGATTGAAAATCCCATATCCGTAGGGTAGCTTATTATTAAATGATGAGAACATCAGGTCTTTGGATTTCTGAGATATCAACGTATTATTATCTAGAGCCTGATTAAAGGTTGCTAAATCCTCAAGATTAGAGACAATTCCTGCTGATGTGGAATACCCAAAATCAATAAATCCATTTTCAATACCGTTATCTAGAACATACGGTTTGGCTATGATTCTTTTGTCTTCTGCTATCTGAGTAGAATCTTTAAGCAAGAAGGTGTTTTTAAGTGTCAATGGCATCAAAATCTCTTCGTTCATTGCTTCTGCGAATGATTTGCCAGAGGCTTGCTCAATGACATTGGTTAAAAGTCCAAATCTTGAACTATAATAAAATTCTTTTCCCACACTACCCTGAGACGTATGTGATAGGATATGTTTTATTAAAATTGAATCTTGAAGCGTAGTTTCTGGAATGTACTTTTTAATAGGATCATCCAGTGAGAGCTTTTCTTCTTCCAGAAGTTTCATTATTAAAACGCCTGAAAACACTTTAGTTATTGAAGCTATAGGAAACAATGCGTTAGCATCCAACGCAATCTCCTCGTCTAAATTAGATGAACCTAAGTACTTTCGATAGATATTTTTCTGATCTTTTTCAATTGAAACAGCAAGTCCAGGAATATGAAAGTACTCTTTTAATTCTGTTACTTCTGAAGTAAACTTTTCTGATGGATTAAATGGTTCTTCCTTTTTATCAGAACAACCAGACGCTACTAAAATAACGAGAATACACTTTGATAAGAATTTCATTTGTTTTTATAATTTTTTGCTGTGTTTTTTCTGATAATCTTTTCAATATTACTTTGTTCTCCTTTCATGAGTCTTTGTCAGGTCTTTTTCTTTGCTTAATAAATGCCTTTATCATATAAAAAGCAAATGGTAGAATTAGTACTATTCCAATAATGACAAAATAAATATTTGTTTCACCTGCACCGTTGTTTTTACCTCGTAACCCAGCTCCCACTACAATTAATAAAATTCCGAGAAGGGTTAGCCCAACAAAAACCCCACTTAGAACGTTAGAAATTCGATTCTTAATATTCATTTAGTTAATTTAAAAAAGCTAAGCACCAATGACTTGTGCGATCTTGGTTATTCTTATACACGTTGTTTCTTTTTCAGAATATTACTTTCGTTTCTTTTAAGCCGTTTTTGATACGCAGCTTTTCTTCTTCTGAAAACTTATTTTTACTTAATTCTAACACTTTGAGCGATGAAAACCCACTCAAATCATCTGGTAGACGTACTAAATTATTCTCTCTACATAAAAGGACTTTTATATTTGATACATTCCGCACTCTAAGGGCTACATCTTCTATTGATATGTTTGGATTGTTGTCTAGTACTAAGCCTTCAATTTGTTTAAGGGTTTCAATATTTTTTGGGAGTACGTTTAAATTATTATTTGACAAAACAAGAATCCTTAATGATGCTATTTCAGACAGAACTTGAATAGCCTGATTCAGGTCAAGTTCTAAATTATTATCTAAATGAAGTTCTTGTAGTTTCTTCATATTAGACAGTTCAACGGGCAGCGCTGTAAGCTTATTTCCACCTAAATAGAGAAAATCTAAATTTTCGATCTGAGATAGAATTTTACCGGCCTGTTCAAAATTTAGTTTGTCATTTTCGGCCAAGTCAATTTCTCGAAGATTAGGTAAACTATTTAGTAGCTCGGGTAATTCATGGAAGTTGTTATCTCGTAAATTTAATACCGTTAGGGTCTCTAATTTTTTCAGCTCGGCAGGTAACTTAGACAAGCTATTTCCTTGAATATTTAATAGCGTTAATTTTTGTAAATTTTCCAAACCCCATGGTAAAGCTGTCAACTTACAGTTAGTCAAATAGAGCGAATTCACATTAGGCAATTCTTTTATATTATCTGAAAATTTAGATAATTCATTGCAATCTAAGGCCAACCATTTTACCTTTTCAGGTTCCTGAAATGCCGTTGAGAAGGTTGTATATTTTTTATTCTGACCAATACTGATTATCGGAAGAAATAATATAAGGATTAGTATAGACTTCATATGGCTTTAAATTATAAGCGTTAATATAACTCGTTTAAAAAGAAATCGAATACCGATATCCAATATAAACCAGAATTAGCATCAGAATTACCTTAAATAGCCATCCAATAATCGCATTTTTCTTTAACTCTTTCGAATTATAAAATGTATTGAATTTCTTTCTCCCCAAATGCCAGAAATATCGAATAATTGCCCCGAACCATTCAGAAGTATTCATTTCTCCATCAGCCGCTGTTGCCCAGTCTAGGCCTTCTTGAGGTTTAGGTTTTTCCATTTTCGGATCGAAGTTCATTTATGAAGATTTATCTATTGGACGGAAATTTTCCCAATGTGTTACGGCAGTCTCGTGTTTGAGAGGCGCTCATTTTAATGCGTCATAAGCATAGTACTGCCTGATTGGTTATTTGAGTTTACTGCTAAAAAAGTCCATAGTTCGACTCCATGACAGATTTGCCGCCGCTTCGTCATATCTGGGTGTTGTATTGTTATGAAATCCATGATTGGCCTCAGGGTACACATAAACCTCATACTCCTTATTATGTTCTTTAAGACCTTCTTCATAGGCGGGCCAACCTTCATCTACTCTTTTGTCTAAGCCAGCATTATGGATCATGAGTGGCGCATTTATTTGAGCTATATCCTCTTTAGCCGGTTGCCTTCCATAATAGGGAACAGCCGCACCAAGAGTTCCCACTTTTACGGCCATCATGTTTGATATCCAGCCTCCAAAACAAAAACCTACAACCCCTATTTTTCCCGTACAACCCTCATGGGATTTAAGATAGTTATAGGCAGCGATAAAGTCTTCTAACATATCATTTCTGTCCAACTTTCTTTGGAGTGTTCTACCCTCATCGTCATTACCTGGATATCCACCTAGCGGAGTTAAAGCATCGGGTGCTAATGTAATAAACCCTTCCAATGCCGCTCTTCTTCCAACGTCTTCAATATAGGGATTAAGACCTCGGTTTTCATGGACAACAACTATTCCTGGTAACTTTTTCTTTGTATCTTTCGGTTTGGATAGAAGGCCACGAATCTCTCCTCCTCCTTTTGGAGACTCGTATGTAATAAACTCAGAATCTATCCTTGGATCATCTTGATTTACTAAAATAGAATCTATATAATTGGGCATTATAAAACTGAGTAGTGATGGAACAGTTATGCCTCCTACTGCATACAATGATAATTTCTTTATAAATTGCCTTCTTTCAATTTTATTGTGGGCATAATCATCATATAGGTCAAAAACTTCCTGATTAATGTCTTCTTTCTTTAATCTTTTCATACTCTAAATTTAATTAATTCTATCAAACTCGTTGATAACCAACATGTCACTATTGAGAATAAAACTATTCACAATGTTTAATATATGAATAATAGCAATCATGTGACCATCATATTTCAAATTTCAATGAGCATACCTAAAATGAAATAGCGGTTTGACTAAGAAATCAAACCGTTATTATTTATCCTGTTAACAGGTATTTTAATTTATTCCCTCTACTTTTTTTATGGGTCTAATTTCTACTCGCCAAATACCCTCTTCAAACCTGGGGTCGCCTTTTGTAATTTCAATGGCTTCTTCTAAGTCCTTTGCTAAAAGATGATAATATCCAGAAATGACCTCTTTAGTTTCGTTGTATGGACCATCTACAATTTTTCCATTTTTATAAGAAAGTATTCTCCCTTCCATTTCTAAGGGCTGTGCAGACTTCATTCTCCCTTCATCAACTAAACGCTTGATAAAGCTTCCAACCTTTTCTATGTGTTGTTGTAACTGCTCAGGTGATAAGTTTGCCTTAGGGTTTTCTTCACTTCTAATGAATAACATAAATTCTTTCATAATTATAGTTTTAAATTAATACTCTGCCCTTATTACAACTGAGATTAAGAAATAGGGACAACAGCCATTAATTTTTTTTCTAATAATTTTAAATCTCTTTTATTTTGCGTGAGTGCAATTGCCTTTTTGAAGTGTATGATAGTCTTTGATATTTCATTTTCTTCTTTAAAAAACTCAGCAAGAACTGCATGGAACATTGGATGCTCTCCAATATCAGAATTTCGTTCCAAATTTTCTAATTCTACAATGGCTTCTTTATTTCCTTTTGCTTTAGACAAAGCAACTGCTCTATTCAAACGAACTGTTGGAGAATCTTCTAATTCTAAAAGATTATCATACAGCAAAAGAATTGCTAACCAATTGGTGTCACTAAAACTTTTTGCAATACAATGATTTGCCGAAATAGTTGCTAATATTAGGTATTTGGAAATTTGATTGCCTCTCATTGCTTGATTCAAATACTGAGTACCACTATTAATTAAATCTTTATTCCATTTGCTTCGATCTTGTCTTTCCATATTAATTATGGAATTGTCGGTATTCATTCTAGCCTTAAAACGTGAGGCATTAAACTGCATAAGCGCCAACAGCGCATAACAGTCGGTTTTTTCTTTAATAGATTTATTTACCACTAATATTTTTGCAAGCCTTATTGCTTCAAGACAAAAATCGAATCGAATCAACTCATTTTTTTGAGTAGGACTATACCCTTCATTAAAAAGCAGGTAAATCGTTTTCTGTACAATGACTACATGTTCATCTATTCTTTTCGGAATTTCAAAAGAAACCTTGTTTTCTCTCAGTTGCCTTCTGCCTCTAACCAAACGCTTGTTAATCGTTTCGGTTGTTGTGAAAAAGGCATTGGCTATTTCCGAAATACTAAATCCGCAAAGTATTTTTAATATTAAGGCTATTTGAGAATTTTCAGAAATAGATGGATGACAACACGTGAACATCATTTTTAGCTGTTCATCCAAAATTATCTCATTAGAAAACTGGAGGTGTTCTAGTGCCACTATATTGCTAGTTTCCGCTAGTTGATATTTTTTTTGGTGCTTTTTTCGTTTTAGAATATTCAGGGCTATATTTTTGGCAGTAGTGTATAGCCAAGCCTCTGGATTTTCAGGTATTCCCTTTTGCTGCCAATTATCTACAGCCTTTAATAAGGTCTCTTGAATAATGTCTTCGGCGGTTTCAACATTATTAACGCCAACATACCTTGTTATTACGGGCACTATTTTTCCATATTCGGTTCTGAAAAAATGTTCTGCCAGTTCTCGACTGTATTTTTTAGTAGATTCATTCATCTCTCATTTACGAGCAACATGTTTAGTTTTAACCTGTCTTCTTTAAACCAAAATAGCTTTAGTTACTATTTAAAGTGTTAGGTACTGGCCTTTTTAATTTTAGAAATTACTGTTCCAAATGCTTTACTTTCTTTATCCATATCGTTCATGGCCAAATCAATTGCGGATGTAATCAACTCTTCAGCAGTACTATTTCTGTAGTCTTCTGTTTTTTTGATAGGAATGTGTCTAATAAGCTTTCCTGTGCCTTGCAGCAAATTATTGGAGTCGGGAAGTAATGTTCCTTTATTAAAACCAAGGTTTAAATGGTTAGCATAAATAGGGATCATGCAAAATGCATCAGACATTTTTTCTGAAATAGTATATAATGATGTTAATGCGTGTGTATGGTATAACAATTCATTACTCTGTGGATGGATTGAAAGTATAAATTCTCTTAGATCAAGATATAGATCGATTAATTCTTGGTCTTTATATTTTAGATAGTGTAAAAAATCTGGATGTATTTCTCTCATTTTTTCATGTTTTCACATCATCATGGTTGCACCGATCGGTTTCGCATGCAAAAAGTGAGCTTTGAAGCGCAATTTTTTCAGATGTTATAAATGTATTAAAAAAGCGTAAGCTTTAATGACTTACGCTTGAATAGCTTTTTTACTTCTCAGAATTTTACAATATGGTTAATTACAATTTCCTCAAATTCAAAAGCATTATAGCGTTCTTGCAAAAGTGAGAAACTCAATCGCAATTCCATTATTGCCAAATACTTCTTCTGTTTCTTGATTATAACCTAAAACAAATACATTTCAATTTGTTAGTCTATTTCTTTTAGCCTTTAGTATCCCTATAATTAATCCATTTATTCGATCTTTTTGGCTTCGAATCGTGAAAATTTCACACTCACAATTGAATCTTTTTCAAATTTGAACCTATAATATGTTCCACTATTTTTATTAAAGAAAATGTTATCAGTTTCAGGTAACAAGAAAATGGGTGTTGAGAATATTTCCCCGGTAAACTCTAAGCCATTACCCTTAATTACAATTTTAGCGTCACCATTCTCAGGGAAGTGATATTTACCTGTAAATCGTGCAAGCTCTTTCTGTGATTGTTTCTTGAATACTCTAGTTCTAGGCTCGATTCCTTGTAAATTGTATTCTTGGACTATACTTAACAAAATTTCTTTTATGATGACATTTCCTGTTTGAGAATTAACCATAATCGCAACCGCATTGGGAGTCTCTTTCCAAGCCGTAAGATCAGCACGAAATCCCTCGTCGGCTCCACCATGTCCAAAAATATGCTCAAGCACATAAGGTCCTAAGCCTTGATCTTCTCCGTGTTCTGGGATAAGCATTTCGTTAACCGTTTGAGCCTTCAGTAATCCATCTTTTTGTGTTTGAAATATTTGCTGAATTTCTTTTCCCCATAATATTAATTCAGATGGTGTTGTCCAAAGTCCAGCGGCTGCCATTTCTGGATACGTAAACCATTTATCTTCTACTTGAGTTCCATCAAAATTATAGCCCGCTGCGGCTATGCTATGATACTCTTCTGGTAGTGGGTTTTCATATGTGCTAGATTTCATTCCTAATGGATTCAGAACATATTTTTGCATAATCTCAGGGAATTGATTTTGATCAATATCAGTTATCATGTGTTGCATAATGGTATATCCTCCACCTGAGTAACTCCAGTCTCCCCCAGGTTCTTTGTAAACACGAACTGGGTCCGTATTTCCTTTTCCATCCAAAATTTCGGGAATACTAGGTATTGTTTCACTTTTTGTATACCCTACAAACCCCCCGATAGTAAGTCCTGCACTATGGTTTAGTATCCTACGAAACGTTACTTTTTCTTTTTCTGTAAACTCATTATCTGGCAATTTCCAACTAGTTAGATAATCGTTAATATTTGAATCTAAATCAATTGAACCTTGCTCCATAAGTTGGAGTGTCCTAGTTGCCGCAACTGGTTTGCTAATGGATCCAGCTTGGAATAACGTTTCAGTGGTTACTTTTCGATTTTCTAAACTATCAGCTATTCCGTAACCTTTAGCCCATTCAATAACGCCATTATTCATAACTGCAATACTTACTCCTGAAATACCTAATTCTTTCATTCGTTCTTCGATATTGTAATATTGTATACTTACGCTATCACCATATTGTATTTGTAGATTAGATTGAAGACCATTTTCGATTCTAGAGATTCTTTCATCCAAAAGCTCTTTGTCTTTTTCGGATTGAGCTGAACAACTAGATAAGACTAATAAGATGAGAAGCAAATTAAATGTACGCATGGCTCTTGATTTTAATTATTTTGATAACAGTTGAGTGAATGAAAGCTAGCATTGAAATAAACACATAGCTAAATCTTTGTTTTATGTTTTAACTTGTTCTAGTTAAAATAGATATACTTAGGCACCTTTAGAAAGCAGATAATCTACGACAGTCTGATAATCATTTCTTGAAGCAGTAGTTAATGTAGTTTCTTGCCCATTATTTTAAAGGTTGGTATCTGCCCCTTTTTCTAAAAGGAACTTTACAGTATCTAAATGTCCATTTCTAGTAGCAGCATTTAAGGCAGTTCCTTGTCTATTATTTTGAAGGTTGATATCTGCTCCTTTTTCTAAAAGGAACTTTACAACATCTAAATGTCCTTTTCTAGCAGCGGCATTTAAGGCAGAGCCCTGACCGCTATTTTGAAGGTTGATATCTGCTCCTTTTTCTAAAAGGAATTTTACCATATTTACATGTCCATTTCTAGCAGCAGCATTTAAGGCAGAGCCTTGACCATTATTTTGAAGGTTGATATCTGCTCCTTTTTCTAAAAGGAACTTTACAACATCTAAATGTCCTTTTCTAGCAGCAGCATTTAAGGCAGAGCCCTGTCTATTATTTTGAAGGTTGATATCCGCTCCTTTTTCTAAAAGGAATTTTACCATATTTACATGTCCATTTCTAGCAGCAGCATTTATTGCAGACCCCTGTCCATTAGTTTGAGCATTAATATCTGCTCCTTTTTCTAAAAGTAGTTTTACAGCATCTAAATGTCCTTTTCTAGCTGCGGTGTTTAATGCAGATCCTTGGTCAATAATATCTGTTTCAATTAAAGTATCATTTAAAGTCGGTTGCGTTTGTTGCCCAAAGGCTGCATAAGGTTTATTAAGTAATAATAATAGTGCGAGAAACATTGGTAAAGTGAACGCATACTTCCAATAACTGTGTGGATTTGATTTTTTACTGTTCATTTTCAAGATTCTTTGTTTGATTAATGATTGATTGTAATTTGTGGTAATGGTAAGCGGTTTGCTGAAAGTGGCAATCTTTAGTAAGTTCATTTGATAACTATCTTTCTCAGCACTTTTAGTATCGATAATCAAGTGATCAGTTTGGTATTCGATGTTTTTCTCCACTTCTTTTCTAAAGAGCCAAATGAAAGGATTAAACCATAGTAATATCACTGCAATTTCTGAAAGCAATAAATCTAGACTATGTCTCTTTTTTACATGAATTTTTTCATGGGCTATAATTTGCTCATAGATTTCCAATTCATATTGTTCTGGGTTAATAAAAATATAGTTGAAGAATGAGCAAGGTTCTTTACTGTTAGCTGAAGCTATAATTGTAGCATTAGCGTCCTTTATTTTGTCTTTGGAGCGTATAATTTTTAAAACCAAATTGCCAATCTGCGCCAGGAGATTTATAGTTAAAACAATCACACCAAATAGATATACTATAAGTAGCCAATCTAAAAGACTTCGTGATGACCCATTAATTACAACAGCCTCAGCAGTCGTTGTTTGTGCGGTGGTTGATTCAATAGAGTTCGCAGTTAAATCATCTTTTTTATTTTCGGTGTTAGCATCCTTTAAATTAGAAGTTTGTGATACTGAAGGTTCTATTAGTTCTGAAACAAAACCTTGATTATTAATCAACTTTGGTAAAGAAACAAATGGTATGGCAAAAGTTAACAACAAACCTAAAACCAAATATGTTCTATTGGTAGAAAAGAAGCTTTCCTTTTCAATTAAGGCTTTATAAAAACCAAAAACGATTATTACTATGAGTGACGTTTTTATAAGAAGAACAATCATGATTTCTTGTCTTTATTAGATTTAATAACATCGATTAATTCTTCTAATTCCTGTTCTGAAAGATTCTCTTCTTTAGCAAAATAAGCCATCATTTTAGGAAATGAATTTTCAAAGAATTTCTTCTTAATGTTTATAAGATTGGTGTCCCGATAGGTATCAAATTCTACCATAGCACTATACTGATGGGTATTCCCTATCATTTCAGATTTTAAAACACCTTTCTTAACCAAAATCTTTATAATAGTAGCCACGGAATTGTAATGAGGCTTGGGTTCTGGAAGTTGCTCAATAACATCTCTTATAAAAGCTTTTTCTAGCTTCCATATAATTTGCATGATTTGATCTTCGCGTTTCGTTAGTTTTTCCATGTCTTATTGTTTCTCGATTTCAAAACTACTAATTTATTAGTAGCTCTACTAATAAATTAGTAGGTATTTCGTATTCAAGATCATTTAGAAAAACAAAAAACAGCGAAACAATTAGTGTTTAAAGGTTGTTCAACCGAAATTAAAATATTTTAAAAAATACTAAAAAGCAATGGAAGGATGATTTAGTGTTCTGTTTTGAAATGAATTACTAGCTAATTTGACGGTAATCTTAACAAACGTTTGTTTACGCGCGTTTATTTTTTGTTATAAGTTTTTGATCACACCAATACCACACAGCATCTTCGCTACCAGGTTCATAGGGAGCAAGTTTGTCAAATTCCATCCCAACTTTTTCCATCACTCTGATCGATGCTGTATTTTCTTTCATTGCAATCGCAATTATCCTCTCTAATTTGAGTTTATCGAATCCATAAGTCAAAATTGCTTGAGATGCTTCCGTTGCCAAACCCAACCCCCAATATTCTGGTAAGAATCTATAGCCAATGTCAATTTCATCAAATTCTGGGAGATGTGCTAAACCAGCCCAACCTACAAATCTCATCCCATTCTTCAGAATAGCGACCCACCTATTCAACCCCCTATTTTCATAATCCCTAGATTGGATTTCTTTTATCCTATCACGAATTTCTTCAATGGAGTTAATAACTGCTTCTCCGGTGTACATCTGAACTTGATGGTTTGAATATAGCTGGAGCATATCCTGAGCATCATCCATGACCATTTCTCTTAGAATCAATCTATCTGTTTCAATTATCGTTTTCACTTTTATGGTGTATACTGTTTAAGTTAAACTTTAGGTTTTGTTGTACGTAGTTCGTTTCGTTTAATAAAAAAGAAGAGCATATCTGTTGACGGAGCTTTTGTTAATCCTAATTGATGACCGATTGTAATTATTTGTCCTCGATGAAAGGTACTATGGTTCATACAATGTTGAATCAATTCGAACTGAGGAAAGGTTCCGTTCAGCGTTTTTGTTTTCACCAATCTAAGCTCATTTAGTGATTTTTGACTTTTCACATAGTCTACAAAAACCTCTGATTGTTCCCTGAGTCCTTCAAAAATTTCCTCAATAGTATTTCCCCATAATCTCTCCAATGGTTGCTCTTTTAAAATACAATAATAAAAGATTTGACCCTCCAAAAGATGATTAAGCGTATCTAAAATACTCGAAAAGCTGGATCGACATTCTTTAGTTAACAATTTTCGATCATTCTCTTTGAGCCAAGTTATTAATCGTTTGTTAGCCCATAGATTATATGTTACTAACTCTTCTATTTTATCTATTTCTTTCATTAATATTCGCCCATTTGCGGTATTACTTACAACATGTTCATGTATGTTTAATTGCTTAGTCTAAGCGCTTAATTTAACATTCGGAATGCAAGCATTCATTCTAATATATTTACCCATTTTGTTTTTTATGAAACAGTTGCGGTTTTCTAATATATGATGCAAATATGGTAGCCATAAGAATTAGAATTACAATTTCAGCAGGCTTCCCTTTGTACATATGAATTAATACGATAAAAATCATGTACAAGACTAACATAGACGTCCCAATTAATATGGTTCTATTGTACAAGAACAGCCCTGTTGCTATTATTAGAAAAATACCCGCTGTAATCATTACGGCGCTATTCTCAACAATTTTACCCGTTTGGCCCGGATCGAGCAATTTATTCAAGGCATTTGGGATATAGTATAGGGTTATTATCAATGAAGGTAACCATATCAGTATAGTCTTCAGGGGTTTTTCAGTTTTCATTTTGTGTTTTCAGTTATGACTTCATTATTAGTTTAACGGCTTGCCTTAAAGGTTCGCTGCCACCTTGTTTAAGCTCCTAATTTAGCAAATACTAGCAATAAATTATATATGGTGTTGTAAAACGGTTTCAATCAACTTTTATCAGTTTTCCAGTATTGATGATACTGTTTTGATTCCTCATTAGTGTAAAATCAATTGTATCCTTTCGACAGTTAATTAGGCGATAAAATGGTTTGCCGTAGATATATTGTTCCTTATTTAAATCGTCTTTATAGGCTAAATGCGAGACAAGGTCGCTCAAAAAATATTCGTCATCAGAAATCCATTCTATGATTGAATAAGCATGATTGTCTTGATATATTTCTTTAACCGTATCAGATTTAACTTCATACTCAAAGCTAGAAAATTCTTTATCATAAATAACTTGGTATTTTCCATCGCTGAATCCACATTGATTATCCGAACAACTTGTGATAATCAAAATAAAGATCAGTGTGTAAAAAGTTTTAGTCAAAATGTTTTACAAGGTGTTTGTCTATGATTAGTTGCGTGAGACCTAAGATAGCAAATAAGTAGAAACCCATTGTTCAGCGACGGGAAAATTCTGAAGAAAAATCAGTCACAATACGGCATACCCGTTGTTATTATGCGGTTATTTTTTGTTATTCAAATATTCAATCGCTTTTTCTAAAACAGGATCCTTATTTTCAATATAATCAGACAAACTCTTTGCAACTTGAATGTCTGGTTGAATTCCAACTCCCACAAACTCTCTGCCATCAGGGTAGGTATCTTTTTTGGTACATACTCTTGCGATTCCGTTATTAGGTAAATTAAACATTAGTGGCATTCCTGTGCTTCCGTATGTGGGTTGACCGATCTTGATCATATGTTCTTGCTTGTCAGCATAGATTAAGAAATCTTCGGCCGCAGAAGCAGTTCCATGCCCTATCAAAATAGCAGTCGGCACCACGACTCTAGTCGTTTTGAGTAAATTTCTATCTCCTATCCCTAAGGTGTCTGGACGGTATGGAAAATCGTGATAATAGCGTTCTTGATTCCAAGCTTTTAAGGTTGGGATGTACAACCGACTTTGCGATTTTGGACCATAAAATATGGTATCATTTGTTAGGTGGTGAAGTATGACTTTTCCAACTCTTTCTTTCCCTCCCCCATTATTCCTTAGATCTATTATTAACGCTTTGGCTTTTTGTAATTCGGGTACTTTTTCGTTAAATTTTATAGAAGTCTCCCAATCATTAAATGAGTTGAGAGATAGGTATGCTATATCGTCATACCATTTCAATTCCACAACTTCATTATCTTCAAATACCGGATATACGTCCTTTTCTATGGTTCTTGCGTGCGTAACAGTTAATGATTCAATACTCCCGTTAGGAAGTTTTAATTCAAGTTCATATTCCCTACCAATGTACCCCTCTAGCATATAGCTAACCGCTAAATCTTGCCTTACATAATCTGTCGATGCAGAAATGTAAGGCCATACATAGTCGTCAATGTATTTCTTAGTTTTAATTCCGTTGACCGAAATAATTTCTGTTCCTATGGGAATCTCGGCTTTCTTACTTTTATTAACTCTTGTAATTATTGCTTTTCCGTCAACATTCGTAACGAATAATCGATATGCTCCAAAGTTTGTATTATAAATATTATCTCGCATCTCTTTGGGTAACCAAATATTGGTGTGCCCATCCTTTAGGTAAGCACAGAACTTCTGTAATAAACGGTAATACTCGTAATCGTTCTTTGTTTTTTGAACTTTACCAATGTATTCTTTGTATACGTTGTTCCAATCGGTTGGGTCGATTTTATCAAAGTAGATAAAACTATAATTAACCTCTTGCCAGAATTGTGAGAGGCCAAAGACCTTTTCTTCATTGGATAATTCATTTGGAATTTGTCCGTAAATCAAATTAGCACAAACAAACAAAAGTAATGCCGCTATTTTTTTCATCAGATGGTTTTAAATGGTAACGAAAAATACGTTGGTTTGTTATGGATTCTGGAACTGTAAGCGACGGTTTCAGCTATGAGCAGTTATACGATTTAGCAATTAAATTAGCAAACAAAATCCCGATGGCTATCAGGATTCTAAGATTTTCAGAAGAGTGAATTATACACGTTTTTGTGTAATGTTTTCCTAATTTTAGACGATTAATTTAGGAAGCGACGAAATTTTGCAATTATTTTGCCATTGGAAATATTAATTGATTCTCCATCTTCATTATTTTCCAATACGATGTTGTCAAGCAGCAACCAAACTAAAATATAATGAGTTTCATTATCTTCAATATTCTCTGTTTTTAAAATTTCAATGACTTCTACATCTTCACTGACACAATATTTTTTACTATCAAAATAGAAAGATAGATTAAAGGCATTTTCTAAATTTCCAATATTTTTCTTTCCTAATTCTAATGCCGAATTAAAAATATCACCTGAAACATAATTGAATTTAGGTGAACTTATATCAAAACCATGGATTACACCATACGTTTGATTGTTGTTACAGAAATCAGGAGAATATATAATATTGAGATCCTGTTTTGATAAACTATATGTTAAGACTCTTTCATTTTGACTAAGATTAAATAGTGTTGAGGAGTCACTTATCGCTGAGTTTGATGAACTATTGAAATTATCCCATGAGAAGCTAAAGTTAAAAGGGCTTCCATCTATATTACCAATAAACCCCGGCGTATTAAGATTCAAAAAAGCAGTATAATCAGGTTCCATATCGTCAGAACTGCAGGAGACGAATGCAAAAAAGAGTACTGTTAAGTAAATTAACTTCTTCATGAAGATTTTTTAATTAGATGGAAATATTTGAATTTGGTTGCGTCAAAATGTTTTACAGCAGTTCTCGGTTATGAGTAGCGGGTTTCTACTCACATACCTTTTCAGTTTAGCGGTGAGCTTTGTTCTATATTTATACTTTAGGTTTATCACTTAGGCTGCTATTACTTATACATCGTGTTGGCAACTGTTTATTTTTCTTCAATTTTTATTTTACCATCAACCCAGTCAGGTAAATAAAAACTCATTCCTGTTTTCACTTCAATATCTATCAATTTATTTCTCAATTCCACAGTCCGTAATCCAATTGCGATCCTTGTTTTATTTATTTGGGAAATATTTGATGTGTTAGGAGGATTAAGATATCCATAGGGTGATTCGCTCCACTCTGATATAACTGTTTTCTTCCAATCTTCGACTAAAGCAATTTCATATGGAGATATATACCCTTTATTTAAGAATTGAATCAATTTCGGTTTTATGAAATCATACAGCGTATCTTTTCTAACATAGTCAGTTCCTTGGGAGTTATGATGACTTAAAATAGTTGATACCCAAACGTCATTCCCTATTAGAAACTCTCCTGGATAGCCATTAATTTCCAGAATCCTAATTAGATTAACCAATTGTTTTTCACTATGCTTAGGGAAATTTTTGGTAATAAATTCTTCTTGTTCTTTTTCATCTTCTATAATATAGGCTTCGTATGCTATTTTCTGGTCATTTTCAAACATGGAGCGCACTTCCTTTTCAATCGTTAAATTAATTCTATTTAAGAATAGATTGCGCAAATCCTCATATTGTTCCTCTATCTTTTTCCAATCAGCATCAAGTAGATATCTACTAAAGAACTTCTCTTCTTTGAGTTTTTTTAATTCCAGGCCATTTGCGATAGCTTTTTTAATGTACGTCAACCCTTTTTCTTTTTCTCCAATTTGGAATGAAATCTGGGAAGCGACTTTGTAGTCTCGAAGAAAAATGAAGCTATATTCTGTGAATAATTTTTCATATCGGATTAATGCTTCTTTATATTTTTCTTCGCTAATTAATTCTTCTGCCAATATAATTTCCGAATGATATTTATTGTAATCAACAGTTTTCTTTATTTCATTCTCACAGGCAGTGAAAGAATAAAGAATGCTAAATAGAATAATTAAGTGTCTAATTTTCATTGTTTTTAATTGTTGCCAATATGTTTGTGTATGATTTCGTTGCGTTGTTTAGGTACTAAAGTTAGCGAATAAATCACGAATAGAAAGTCCTCGTAAACTTTCGTAAGTAAGACTTTATTAGCAATTAAATTTATACGGTGTTGCGGTATGTTTTTTATTCCGCTTTATGTGTCTTCAACCATTCAGTATCATTCGCCTTTATGGTGTAATTCCATAAAAGTTCCCAGTCATTAGCCAGTTCTTTAGTTATTAAAATTACCGATCCATTTTTTGTTTCATAATCTTCTCCATAAAATTCAAGAACTTGTAAAGTATTAACAAACTCAATAGAGTCTAATTCAGGTTCTCCGTAATACTTATGTTCACTATTACCACTCAAATAATGAGGCTTATATTCCACAGAGCTATTTTCAATACATGAGTTCAATCCAATAATAATTAGAAAGAATACTATTAATATTTTAGTTGATTTAGACATTCAAAGTTCGGATTTTTTAAATGACATACAACGTGTTCGCGTATGGTTAGTTGCGTGATTAAGCAACTAATTTAGCAAATAAATCACGAATAGAATCCCATACTTCTTTTTCAAATTGTAACTAACGATCAGCTAAGTACAGTCGGTTCAGCCCTTCAAATATCTCAAATGTATCAGATTCAAATACCCTTTGTAAATAACTAAGTAAGCCCATTGAGCTTAGCATCTATTACTACACGTTTTAGTTTTTCCGTTGAGCTTCTTCAATGAGCTCTCCGTTTTCGTAGATGTTAAGGGTTGTGACGAATGAACCTTTCTTTATAAATTCACAAACAACATTTTCGTACTTGAAGTAGAATGTATTTTCTGATTCTGGGAAAAGTTCTGCATTCCATCCTGGTTTGCCATTTGTGATATCAGTTGCTCTTAGTAGTTTACCTTCTCTAACTATGTTGACTACTCTGTCGGGGAGAACATAATCACCCACATATTGATTCAAAGTTTTAGAGGATAATTCAATCTCTGCTAGGGGTTGATGATCGTAACTTATGATTCGTGTAAGTTTCCATTCGCTATTAATCAGTTTCCATAAAGCGGTCATTTTACCAGATCCCACTACCTTTTCTGTTCCATCGTTAATCTGCAAATAGAAGACATGATCACAAAATTCCAGCGCTCCGTAATTATCCATTGGATACACCCTCAGAGAACCTTCAATTAATTCTCTTCTTAAAGGTTGCCTAGCACGTTGTTCGTTACCGCAAAAGATAGCCATACCCTTCATTTCATCATCCTTAGAGGCTGTCAACCCACCTTTATCATGGAAGAATTCAAAGTTTTCTGATAAATAGAATGCATACTTTTCTAGGTTACACTCGTTCTGAGCTGAAAAATATAAACTATCCATCTTCGCAATTTGATCATAGAGTTCACCGGATTGCTGCGAAAAACAGGTTAGTGATGAACTAATTAGCGTGATTATGAGCACTGTTAACCTAAATATTCTATTCACTGTATTTGGTTTTGGGTTAAGAGACCAGCTAGAGTTTCTAACTCGCAGTCATATGTGGTAACGTGTTTGTGTATGATTAGTTGCGGGAAAGGACGTGAGTCATTAAATTCAGAATATCCATCCAAGTGAATTCGGTCAGCTTTCCAAAATGGATTTGTCATTAAAACTCCATCCAAATCTAGTATTAGACATATCTTGTTCTTCAAATTTTCAAGTATTATTTAAAACTTTTAAGAAAGAAGTTTTGACTACAATCTTTTTAGTTTTTTTAAACCAATGAAAATGAAATAACAAATTAGTAGAATAAAAAGTATACTTATAACTTTTGATAGAACGTCCCAAATATTTGTTATAGGTTCAAATAGTAGTTCTTTAAAGTAGGCAAAGTTGTATATAACTCCTATACCAAAAAAAAAACCTAAAGCGATAAATAAAAATCCACTATCTCTGTGCATAAATCAAATATAATAAATAAAGTCATTGGTTTGTACTTGTAGCTAACGTGTTTGTATATGATTAGTGGCGTGTTTTAGCACCTAATCTAGTAAATATAAGCCGGATAGAAAATCCGCGAGGATTTTCGTAAGTAGGCGAGAACTAGCCATTAATTATACGTGACGTTACCCATTTGCAGTTTTAGTATAAAGGCTAAGATACCAAGTTTATCTAGGGTAGCTATAGAACCAAGGACTCTTGGTGATTACCTACGTAAAACACGGTTGGAGCGCGGTATACAACAACAAGTTCTTGCTAAAGAGCTTGAAGCCAATAGTGTGTATCTTTCCAAATGGGAGCTTAATCACACCCCGGTGCATCCTAAATACCTTAATGATGTTATTACCTTTCTCGGTTTCATCCCAAAACTCAAATCGACTTTTGATCAACTAGGAACACGAACCCAGATATGGCGTATTGAAAATAAGACTACTTTGAAGGTGTTTGCAGAAATGTTGAATATTCCAAAAGAAGAAATACTTAGATTAGAGCAATCTCGGTATTGTAAAATCGATGCGCAAACTGAAGCAAAAATCATTTCCTTTATGAAGAAATGACTTACGTCTTCTTCATAGAGTTACGCTCCTCTGATTAGTAAATTATTAGACTGATGTTTCCTTTTTACGAAGGGGTTGTTTCAATGAACGTTTATAGCATCTGAATTAACAATTCATAAAAGATCGGCCTAATTCTATATCTTTTTCACATTGGATAGGTCAACTTAATTTTAATAAATTATTTTTTTATCTAACTTTTTTACATTTCATTTGTAACAGTAAAGCTTTTATCATAGGGGCTTTGAGCTGAACAAATTGAAACATGTTTATAAGTTCGGTCTTTTGAAAATTAGGAAGTCATATTCAAAAGAAGCTTACGGAGTAAGTAACCGAAATTTAAAGCTAACTTCCGTTATAAAATATATCTCTACGCAGTATAAATTGTGTTTTGTCCCCAAAATGCAATATCAAATTATGGTTTGATTTTAGTTATTAATTCTTTTTAGGAAGGCTTAGACGCTGCCATACTTCAATAACTTTTATTGTATCCATAATGAACACGAAATATATTGATTTAGTCAACCAAACTTTTGATTTTCCCCAAGAAGAATTCCTTCTTGACAAAGACCACTTGTACTTTCATGATGTAGACCTAAATAAATTGGTTAAAATTTATGGAACACCCCTAAAATTTACATACTTGCCTAAAATTTCCGACAATATAAACAAATCGAAGGTATGGTTTGAGAATGCCATAAAGAAGCATAATTATACGGGTAGTTATAACTATTGCTATTGTACAAAAAGTTCACACTTTAAACATGTTTTAAATGAGGCTTTGAAGAATAATATACATATTGAAACGTCTTCAGCTTTTGATATAGATATTGTTGAAACCCTAAAATTAGAAGGAAAAATAAGCAACAATACCTTTGTTATTAGTAATGGTTTTAAACGTGCTCAATACATCACAAATATTGCTAGGTTAATCAATAATGGTCATCATAATTGTATTCCGATTATTGATAACTATGAAGAAATAGATTTGCTCTCTAACGAAATTGAAGGCAACTTTAATATTGGTATTCGCATTGCTTCGGAAGAAGAACCTAAATTTGAATTTTATACTTCACGATTAGGAATAGGTTATAAAAATATAGTGCCTTTTTATAACAAACAGGTTAAAGACAATCCGAAAGTACAGCTTACAATGCTTCATTTCTTTATTAATACAGGTATTAGAGATAATGCATACTATTGGAATGAACTTTTAAAATGTCTAAAAGTATATACAAGTTTAAAAAAGATATGTCCATCCCTGAATAGTCTAAACATTGGAGGTGGTTTCCCGATAAAAAACTCATTAGCTTTTGATTTTGATTATGAATACATTATCGATGAAATCATTAATCAGATTAAGCTTACCTGTGAGGAGGAAGATGTAGATGTACCTAATATTTTCACAGAGTTTGGAAGTTTTACAGTAGGAGAGAGTGGTGGTGCAATTTATGAAGTGCTTTATCAAAAACAACAAAACGACAGGGAAAAATGGAATATGATAAACTCGTCGTTTATAACTACACTTCCTGATACTTGGGCTATTAATAAACGTTTTATCATGTTGCCAATAAATCGTTGGAATGATTCTTATGAGCGTGTTCTACTTGGAGGGCTAACTTGTGATAGTGACGATTATTATAATAGCGAACAACACTTGAACGCTATCTATTTACCAAAATATCATACAGATAAGCCATTATATATAGGTTTTTTTAACATAGGAGCTTATCAAGAGTCTATAGGTGGTTATGGAGGATTGCAGCATTGTTTAATCCCTGCTCCCAAGCATATTTTAATTGATAAAGATAAGGATGGAAACATCTCAACACAGTTATTTAGAGAACAACAAAAAAGCGAGGAGTTACTTGAGATTTTAGGCTATGATAAAAAGCTTGAAACAAACGCAGTTCAAAATACAGATACAGAATTACAATTAGCAGATAAATAAAAATGAAAACTAAAACGTACGCTGGAATACCAGAAGAATATGCAAAATTGGAGCATGCGAATATTGTATTAATTCCTGTTCCCTATGATGGAACAAGTACATGGCAAAAAGGAGCAGATAAAGGGCCAAAAGCCTTTTTAGAAGCTTCTCAGAACATGGAACTTTATGATATTGAAACAGATTCAGAAGTTTATAAGCAAGGCGTTTACTTAACTGATGCAGTTACTGAAAATACATCTCCAGAGAGCATGGTTGATGCTGTATATCAGGTAACAAAGAAATATATTAAGAAAAATAAATTTGTGACTGTTTTTGGCGGCGAACATTCAATATCTATTGGGACTATTAGAGCATTTAATGAGATGTTTCCAAACTTAACAGTGTTGCATATAGATGCACATGCCGATTTACGAAAAAGTTATGATGGTAGTTCTTGCAATCATGCTTGTGCAGTTTATGAAGCAAATCAAAACACCAATTTAATTCAAGTAGGTATTCGTTCTATGGACATAAAAGAGAAATCTATTATGAATTTAGACAAAACCTATTTTGCTCATGATATGGTAATTGACGATTCTTGGATGGATTCAGCCATTGACCAGATGACAGATAATGTATTTATAACATTCGATTTAGATGCTTTCGATCCTTCAATATTACCAAGTACAGGTACCCCAGAACCAGGAGGTTTACTTTGGTATGAAACTATGGATTTCCTAAAACAAATATTTAAAGAAAAAAATGTTGTTGGATTTGATATTGTGGAGTTATGCCCTAATGAAAATGATAAATCATCAGATTTTCTTGCAGCCAAATTATACTATAAAATGTTGAGCTATAAATTTCAAAATGATGAGTCTGAAGATAATTATGAAGACACTTACAAAGAATCGAATAGATTAGGTAACTATTTAAAGTTTAATGAAGATGATGAATACTAAAGGAGTTGTTTCAAATTTTATAGAAGAATACTATCTGCATTTTAATGCAGCCACAGTAGTTGATGCAGCTAAATCTTATAGAGAACAATTAGCTATTGGTTCTAAAATGTTAGTGTCCTTGGCAGGAGCTATGAGTACAGCAGAGATAGGAAAGATTTTTGCTGAAATGATACGGCAAGATAAAGTTCATATTATTTCTTGTACTGGCGCAAACTTAGAGGAAGATATTATGAATTTGGTTGCACATTCCTATTATAAGCGTGTCCCTAATTATCGTGATTTAACACCTCAGCAAGAATGGGATTTGTTAGAAAAAGGTCTTAATCGAGTTACAGATACTTGCATTCCAGAAGAAGAAGCTTTTAGAAGATTACAGCAACACATTTTTAAAATTTGGAAAGATGCCGATGACAAGGGAGAACGATATTTACCACACGAATACATGTATAAAATGTTGTTGTCTGGAGTCTTGGAAGAGTACTATGAGATAGATTTAAAAGATTCCTGGATGTACGCTGCAGCGGAAAAGAATTTACCTATAGTTTGCCCGGGATGGGAAGATAGTACCATGGGAAATATTTTTGCAAGCTATGTGTTAAAAGGAGAGTTAAAAGCTAGTACCATGAAATCTGGAATTGAGTATATGACATTCTTGGCAGATTGGTATACAAATAATTCGGAAAACGGAATTGGTTTTTTTCAAATTGGAGGAGGAATTGCAGGAGATTTTCCTATTTGCGTTGTGCCCATACTATACCAAGATATGGAACGCACAGACACCCCTTTTTGGAGTTATTTCTGCCAAATAAGTGATTCTACAACAAGTTATGGTTCATATTCCGGAGCCGTTCCCAATGAAAAAATAACATGGGGAAAATTGGATATTGACACCCCAAAATTCATAATAGAGAGTGATGCCACCATAGTTGCTCCTTTAATATTTGCTTATTTACTAGGCATGTAATTCAAAAAAAAATGATACGTAAAATTGTAGATTATCAAAAATTGAATGAAGATATTCTAGATCTTTTAGTTGCAAAGTTCCCGGACGGATATGATGCCGAGCATATAATCTCATTCAGAAATGCAAAAAATGAAATTATCGAAGCTGTAGAAGTAAGAACCGATGATGCAATTTATCTTGTTAAAGTTGGTCAAAAATTAGTGCGAGCCATGGAAGACCATGAAGACGATAATGACCTAGATGATGATATACGTGATAATGTCACTAACATCGATTCTCTTGAAGGAGAAGAGTTAGAATAACAAATGCTTTTATGAAAATTAAAAAGCACACCTATAAATCCAAATTGTTGGTAATTAGCAATGAATCCATTTTAGTTCTTGAAAAAAACAAGAAAAAAAAGAGGTTCGTCCTCGCGGGTGGGGTTCTTAAAAAAGAAGAATCCCCAGAAGAGGGTTTAATTAGAGAAGTTTATGAAGAAACGGGAGTTGTCGTTGATTTAGATGACATCAAATATTTTTCTTCAACAACAATTATTAATAAAAAGAAACGTGCATTAACAAGACATTATTTTTTGTTACTAGTAAATGGGCAACAATTTGAAAATAAAGAACCAACTAACTTTAAGTCTTTGCAGTGGATTGAATGGAAAAGAGCGGTTAAGTATATAAACCCATGTGACAAAAATACCATTGAGCGATTTTTTAACAAAAACTACTAATATGGAAACCTTATTTCACCTTTCACTACCATGTGACAATGTAGAAGAAACAAGAATATTTTATACTGAGACCGTTGGTGCCACCTTAGGCAGGTATTCAAATAATTGGATTGATATTAATCTGTTTGGGCACCAAATTACCTTCACAAAAGCTGGTAAATTTAACTTTAACAATCCCAATTATGTGTTTGAAGAAAAAATTCTACCTTCTTTTCACTTTGGAGTGATATTGGATGTTGATACGTGGGGAGCTATTTATTCCAATTAAATGTAAACAGTATAACACACCAAATTTGCCATTTGCTGTATTGGTATAATTGTAAAACTTCATTAATGGTTCTATTGCTTCTTCTTTTCTGGAAGCTATTGAATACATTAAATCTGTATAACCAATCCAATATCTCTTACCTGTCATTTCTAATCCCCAATTGCTTTCAAGCTTCAAAATCAAGGAATTCAAATCAGTCTCATTGTCAATTTTTACCTTTACACCACCACCTTCTACTGCTCGATAGTTTTCATAACGATTCTGTGCGATTAGAATCTTTGAACCAATTAGGAGAAAAAAGCTTATAGTTATTAGGTTATTCATAATTATTGCCAACGTGTTTGTATATTGCAGGTTGCCGTATTCGTCTGGGAATGACTAAAGTTAGCCAAATTTCGGCAATTTGTTACATACGTTGTTGGCAGTCGTTTTTAGCGCAATTAATACTTTTTCCACTTTGTTATTTAGTTGAGCCCCACCATCTATTCTCAATACCTCACAGTTTAATAATTTAATCCAGTCATTATGTACACGTAAGGTTCTACCGTCAAATTTCGGATTCTCGTATTGATTTGCCCAATCTAAATATTCCTTTGAATTTTTCCGCGTAACTTGATCATTACGTAATTTATCTCCATAACGCTGAATTTCACGCTTTTTAAGCCGTTTCATTCTTTCATTGTTATCTAGCCGAATAAAGATGGCTAAATCAAACGCCGCTTTCCATTCCTCACCCCAAGTAAGCATTGAGCCGCTTACAATGACATTTTTATTTTTCTTAAAATCTAACTTTATTTTTTCGTTTCTTACGGCAAGAGGAACTTTTTCAGTGAAAGGAACTTTCGTCTTTCTCCAATAGTAATCATCGGAATCTAGATGGATAAAGTCGCTTCTTTTTTCAATTTCCTTCCCTAACGTTGTTTTTCCAGAACCTGAAGCCCCAAATATCAATATTTTCATTTTTGAGTATTATTCTTTATTGCTATTCAATATTCAACAAAATCGAGCCTGTTATACTGAAAAACAAATATCAAATAATCAAGACGTTTAAACACTTGATTGAAATCAAAAAAAATATTTTTTGAAAGTCTTTTTTTATCTCTGCTCAATGTTAGAGGTATCATTTTTGATTTTAAAAGATGATTAATAACACCTTTGTTAAAAAAGAGTCTGTATAATAACTTGTTCCGATGACTGAGTGTTTCGTGAAACGAAATGTACCGAAGTCGGAGAAACACAGGATTGCCTAAGGCCTTCTCTACAGTAAATTAAAAAGACGAAAAACCGATGACCGAGTGTTTCCTGAAACGAAACGTATCGAAGTTGGAGGAACACTAGGATTGCCTAAGGCCTTCCCTAAAGCACTCCGTGCTGAAAATAAAAAACCTGTGCTTTAAAATTCAAGCAAGCTTGATTTTACGCACAGGTTTTTTATTTATTCGTGACCGCGGAGGGATTCAAACCCCCAACCCTCAGAGCCGAAATCTGATATTCTATTCAGTTGAACTACGCGGCCAGTATTATCTTATTATCCTAATCTACTCTTAACAATG